>Ga0209830_10001913_pt1 | contig 17524 bp, 29 predicted proteins | sample ArcticOcean_MG_C_12_FD_187439 | JGI IMG/M metagenome (GOLD analysis project Ga0209830, IMG submission 187439) | Marine microbial communities from western Arctic Ocean - ArcticOcean_MG_CB8_130 (SPAdes) (version 2) | ecosystem: Environmental > Aquatic > Marine > Oceanic | place: Arctic Ocean...
AGCAGGCGGGTTTCCCAGCAGACATCACTTGGCCCACTAAGCCTGAGTAATGAAAGACCAAGACGGTTGGCACATATCCCGAAGTGTCCCCGCAACTCTCCTCCTCGGCCTTATAACACAAGCTGCTGCAATCGTCTGGACAGTGTCCATGATGATGGCGGATATCCAGCAGAACAACGAGAAGCTAATGAACTTCTCTGAGCGTGTTGATAAAATAGAGGTGATGGTACAAAGCCAAGCAGTAAGCATGGCTCGTATTGACGAAAACATTCAACACATTCGAGGCGCTGTCGAGAAGATGGCCCAAAAACCCTAGGTGCTCTGCACTCTGGTGTTCGTTGGGTACGCCCATATGTTCATCAACGGTCAAGGAAGTTGGTTTCACAAGAGGTGCTATTACTTTTGTGGAACCAACTCCCATTGGTACGACAGGGTGTTCAGGGTGTCCCCAAATTTCAATTGTCAGGGGAGGATAAAACTCAATGATTGAAGTATTAGCACTCGCCTCGGCGGTAAGCACTATAGCAGGCAGTATAAGCAGCGCAGTCCAAGCTGGTAGAGATGTTAGTGCTGTTCTCCCTGCATTCGGTAAACTTGCAAAACTAGAGGCAGATATTAGCCTTGCTGAAAGTGGTCGCCACAAAGGACCACTGCGTAGGCTCTCTTCTACAGAAGAAGAAGGCTTCGCAATCAGTATGGCTAAAATGAGGCATAAAGAGGCAATGGACGAATTAAGGTCTATCTGCCAGCTATATGGTCCACCGAATATGTGGGCCACCGTGGTGCGAGAACAAGCCGCAGCTAGGAAAAGACGGGCTGACTTACTAAATGCCCAAGCCAAGCAGCGAGACAAGATATTCTACTCCATAACTATATCACTTTCCATATTGGTATTTTGTGGAGGAGCCGCAGGCCTCTTCTGGTTTGCCACCCTACTAGCTGAAAATTAATCTAAGGAAATAACATGAACCTCAATCCTCTCGGCGGTATCGTCGATGGGCTTGCGAAAGGTTTAGATGACCTCTTCACATCTGATGAAGAGCGGGAAGCTGCAAAGCTAAAACTAGCTACACTAATGCAGCAACCTCATATGCTCCAAGCAGTGGCGAATATCGAAGGTGCTAAGCATCGCTCAATATTCGTTGCTGGCTGGCGTCCAGCTATTGGCTGGGTCGCTGCCCTAGGCTTGGGCTATGAGTTCCTAGTCAAACCATTTGCAGGCCTGATTAACGCATACCTAACGCTCCCCGCAGAACTCCCAAGTTTAGCAGGGGACCAACTCATGACCCTCGTACTTTCCCTCTTAGGCCTCGGTGGTCTTAGGACATTCGAGAAAGTCAAAGGAACATCAAAATGACACAACAAGAAATGATGGAGCTTCTGCATAAGACCCTTGCAGAAAACCTACTGCTTCGCATTCAGGACCCTGAAGCTAAGTCTTCGGACCTGAACGTAGCCCGACAGTTCCTCAAGGATAATAACATCGATGCTATCCCTACAAACGATAGCCCCCTCGGTGACCTTGTAGCTAACCTTCCGAACTTCAACGATGAAGATGCGGATACATCAGAAATGCGCCATTAAATCATATGTTTCCAGATAGAACCTCATTAGGTGTGCCACGGACGCAGGACCCTCTAAGCGACTTCCGCAAATTCCTGTTCGTCTGTTGGCAACACCTCAACCTGCCAGTCCCTACGCCAGTCCAATACGACATCGCAAAGCACATACAAGACGGTGAGAAACGTATCATCGTTCAGGCTTTCCGAGGCGTAGGGAAATCTTGGATTACATCAGCATATGCAGTGTGGCTCCTCTATATGAACCCACAGCTAAACATCTTGGTAGTATCCGCTTCCAAGTCACGAGCTGATGACTTCACAACCTTCACCCTTAGACTGATTAACGAGATGCCTATACTTCAGCACCTCATCCCTCGATCAGATCAGAGACAATCAAAGATTAGCTTCGACGTAGCACCCGCTAACGCCTCACATGCCCCCTCAGTAAAGAGTGTGGGTATCTCAGGGCAACTTGCAGGGTCCCGAGCTGACGTATTGATTGCAGATGACATAGAAGTACCCAATAACTCCATGACACAGGGGATGAGAGATAAACTCTCAGAGGCTGTTAAAGAATTTGATGCTATCCTAAAGCCTGATGGTCGTATTATCTACCTCGGCACCCCACAGAACCAAGAGAGCCTATACAATAAGCTCCCAGATCGTGGGTATAAGGTACGCATCTGGCCTGCTAGGTATCCTAATGAAGACCAATTGGTTTCTCTAGGGGATAAATTGGCGCCTAGAGTGGCTAAATCACTGAAGAATGCCCCAGAGTTACTAGGGAAATCTACAGACCCTGACCGCTTTGATGACTTCGACCTAGCAGAACGTGAAGCATCCTACGGTAGGTCAGGTTTCGCCCTACAGTTCATGCTCGATACAAGGCTCTCTGATGCCGAAAGATACCCTCTGAAGGTGTCTGACCTAGTAGTGATGGACATACCCACTGAGGAGGCTCCTGAGAAGGTCGTGTGGGCTTCTGGTGACCAGTATGTCGTGCAGGAACTTCCGAATGTAGCCTTCAACGGAGACTACTACCACAAGCCTATGTATATCTCAGATCAATTCGTAGAATACAGCGGCTCAGTGATGTCCATAGACCCCTCAGGACGCGGTAAGGATGAAACGGGGTATGCAGTCGTAAAGATGCTTAATGGCTTCCTATATGTCCGTAGGTGCGGCGGGGTAACTGGTGGGTACTCTGAGGAAGCCCTCAAGAAACTTGCTATGATTGCTAAGGAAGAGAAGGTTAACGAGATTATCGTCGAGAGTAACTTTGGTGATGGTATGTTCAACCAACTCATGATGCCTATCCTAGCAAAGATACACCCAGTCACTATGGGTGAGGTACGTCACAATACACAAAAAGAGAAGCGCATCATCGATGTACTAGAACCTGTGATGAACCAACATAAGCTGGTGATGGATAAGAAGCTCATTAAGAGAGACTACGAAAGCACACAACACCTCCCACCTGAACAAGCCCTAAGATACCAACTCATGTATCAGCTAACCCGTATCACTGCAGAGAGAGGGGCATTGTCTAACGATGACCGCTTAGACTCCCTAGCTATGGCAGTTCAATACTGGGTAGATGCAATGTCTCAGGATGCTGAAGTTCGTATAGGTGCTCGTAGGGAAGAGATGCTCATGGCAGAGGTAGATAAGGTAAGACAATCAGCCTCTATGGGCCTAGCAGTCATTACAGGACACCTAGCAGATGGGTTCCAAAAGGGGATGAAGTGGTAACACCTTTTAATTAGGTTGCACCATAGAGGAAGGGGAAGGAAACCCCCCCCCCTTTAACACCCTATAGGTACTGTAGGTAGAGCTGTAGAGTTCTATAGGTACTATAGGTCTATAGTTCCTGTAGGACCTATAGCTCACAGCGAGATACAGGGACTATAGGTCCTACATCATCCTGCAATGGTTGGGGATGGTATCCCCCTTTTAATACAGAGAAGAGTAGAACCTAGTAATGAATACTAAGAACATAGCACAGCTGTGGAAAGACTACAGATACCACAGACTAGCTGATAAAGCAGAAGCACAGCTAAGGTTCCACTCCAATGCAGAGTTAAAAGACATAGGTATCACTAGGTCTGATATATCCCGCATGGCCCACAGTAAATGCGGTTGGTGTTCTAAGCCTGAGGTTATCCGCGAGATGACTGCAGGAGAGCGGCAGGCCAGTAGGGTCCGAGAGGTCCTGAATAATTCTGACGAAAAACTATGAGGGGGTATACGTAATGGGCGTTAGCGAATTTCCCCCCTCATGCCCACCTTCCTTTTAAATTCCCACCAAAACAGGCCATTTGCACCAGCATTTGCACCATGTCCGGCTAAGTGATTGAAAGGGTGGGGGTGGGTATCAGTTACCGCCGCTATTGCCGCCCTATTTATGGGCAGATGCAGGGGCCTTTTGGTTGCTGCAGGATTGGCGCCGATTGCCGCCGCTTGCTTCCCTCTTTTTTGTCTACCCTGCCGTTTTCGTTTTTCCTGCAGGACCCAACAGGACCCACCTGGCAACCAACAGGACCCACCTGGCAACCAATAGGCAACCAACAGAACAACAGCTTTCCCTGTTGTTTTCAAATTATTTTGCATCTGGTGCAAATTAACTGTTTACAATCCAGCCACTGGCGGTTACTTACTGGCAACAACTTCAATCAGCCTTGAAAGGGCCACATCATGAATAACCAAGAATTCACCTTAGAAATATACGCCACTGCAGGGTGTCATGACTTACATCTTATGGTACGTCCAGATGATGACCTTGATGATAGATTTGATGCTATATGCCAAGATACTGGGGAAACCCTCTGGTTGAATGGTTGGAATTTCAGCATTGAGGTGGCGGAATGAAAACCTTCACAACAATCCTCACCGCCACGGCAATGGTCTCAGCACTTGCAGTGCTAGCAGGTGCCCTAGCCGCTAATCTTTAATCAAAATCTACCTACCATCAGTAAGAAACCAACAAGAGGAACTATACCATGAAAATCTATGCAGCTTGCTTAGCATCATATAACAACGGAACACTTTATGGAAAATGGATTGATGTTGTCGGGGAATGGTCCGACGAAATCAGCGATCAAATCCAGAACATGATTGACGCATCGCCGACACCCGGCGCGGAAGAATATGCAATCCACGATTATGATAATTTACCCGACTTTGGAGAGCATCCAGACTTGCAAGCTATTTCGGATTATTGCCGACTTGTTGAGGAATATGATCATCTGGGTGAGGACGGTGTGCGCGCTATTGTCGACAACTGTAATGGCAATGTCGATCAAGCCTCCAAGGATTGCGAAAACGCCGTCTGTTATAGCAGCTTTCAAGATTATGCAGACGAATTGGCCGACGAAATGTTGCACGGCGTAGGCCAGAATATTGCATCATATTTCGATTACGAAGCTCACGCCAGAGACCTCCGCCACGATTACATCGTGATTGAAATCGACGGGAGGCACACAATCATCACCCACTGAGATTTGTATCGGTGACCCTGCCGTTTTCGGTAGGGCATCCCATGCAAATCCCTGCATGTTTTGAGAGGACTAATTAAGATGACAATCGGCGGATATAAATTAAAAGATGAGGGCTTTGGCTTATCAGTGACTGAGCACGAAAGCGGGTGGTCTATGTGGTTGCAAGGTGATGACGCGGACCAATTTCGTAATGAGTGGGAGGCTTGGCAAGAGAAGCGCGACAACAACTTCCGCAAGTTTTTAAATCATCACGAATGGACATTGGCATAATGGAAAACCAACTCACACAAGGCGAATTGATCGCCAACATCACCGCCAACGGATTAACCTTTCTTGTCTGTATCGTTCAGGAAACCGGGGAAGATTTCATGGGTCAGCAGGTCCTAAAATCCCGCAGCTATTCCACCATGAAAACAGCCCAACGTGGGGCCATTAAGATGCTGGGGGCTTTGTCATGAATACCGCTGAAAAACTGAATGTAATTGCAGAGGCTGGGAGCACCTACCATATCCGCAAATATAGCGGCGAATGGGTGCCTGTAGTTATCGTAGGAAGTAAGGTTTTCACTGGGGTGCATTGCAGCACCTCAGGGGGTGCCATGGCCTCTGCAATCAATCTTTGCGCCACTCGCAGTGCTGCACTTTTGGAGGTGACCCAATGAAATATGTAACTTGGAACCAATTCAGCTTGACCTCACTTAAACAGGCGGAACGGCACAAACAAGCACTGGAAGCGGATGGGTGGAGATTGGTCCACTCTGCCGTGGGGTGCTTGACCTACTCGAAAGCTGAGGTGACCCAATGAGCTATCAACCCACACCACTGAAAGACCTGCCGCATGGGGCATACTTCAAGCGCAAACCTGAGGCCCGAAAGCTGTTCATTCGGGATGCTTACTGCAGGAGCCTGCGGAAATACTTTTGCATGCCTGAAGATGATGTGTGGGGCGGTGGCATGCCCCTCAGAGGCTCGACGATTGTATATGTCAATTGATTGTATCGGTGTGCAGCATTGAGGTGCTGCCATCCCATGCAATTCCCTGCATGTGAGAAGGAGAACTAATGGCTAATAATTCAGCAATGCTAGCAGGCCTCGAGCAGTACCTGCAGGATATGGGCAAACTTTTGCCTACTGAAGATGATTTAAAACTTGAAAACCTGCAGCGAACCAATACGCTGCAAGTGGGCTACTACAACGATCCAAGAGACAGCAAAGGAGATGTAAGCTTTTAACTTATAACACGGTGAAGCTATTACCGTTTAATATTCAATATAAAATAGGAAATTCAAACAATGAGAATAGATTTTAGCATTGATAGTCAGTGGGTAAACAGGAGAGACAATGCAGCGGCACGAGGCGGCTGCAGGCACAAAGCAATTCACTGGTCCATCGATAGGCAAGGGCCACCATCCAGAAAATCAATTGCACTACTTTCCACAGAAATAGAGGATGGTGTGATATCTGATGGCAGTGTCTATGCCACAGGCTTCGGAGGTAATTGCCAATGAAGTTCGCAAAAACAGAGGTGCATTTAGACATCTTTTTTGACGAAGCCAAACGGCCCTGCAATATCCGCAAAACTAAATGTGACCTACAGGCCCAGCGGTCACATTTATTGACTTTTAACTTCTATCGGCTTCATATATCGGCAGAGATAATTAAGCCATATCCAAGAACAGAGAGACACCTACCAAATGGACCAGATGCAAAAATTAAAAGATGTGATGGATGAATTTACTAAATTTCACCCTAAAATCACAGCGAATATGATTGCAGTATTTTCGTATGTTGCGGCAAGACCTGAAGAGGTCATCCAAACCCGCGATTTGCCGGGTGCATTGAACCTGCCCCAGACAACCATCAATCGCCTAATACGCACGATGGCTGACAGGTCATATATCCGCGAAGAGGGCTTCAAGCTTCTACGCCAAACTACAGACCTAGTTGATGAACGGCAGCGGATTGTTGAACTAACACCAGCAGGCCGCACCTTGGCTAATAAATTGAGAGGTATAATGAAATGAAGAACACAACAAAACTACACAAAGGAATAACGCAGCGCGGGGATAAATACCGCGTTAGCGTCATGGTCAGCGGGAAGCGCAAGACAGCTACCTGCAAGACCTTAGAGGAAGCTTCCGAAACTATGCAGCAAATGAAACTGGGGCTGTTCGATGCCACCAGTGGTGAGTTTGATGTGTGGAATTTAGATACTGCTTGGGAGAAATATGTGGACTACCGCACAGTAAAAAACCCAGACGCCTCTGCAAATGGAAAGAAGTTCACTTGGTATGGCAAGATGATCTTAAATCACTTTGGCCCTGCAATTTCTCTGGACGATATAACACCGATCCAGACTGCTTCGTTCTATGATTTTCTAACTATTGAAAGGAAGTATTCGGCAAGTGCTGTAAATTATTTAGGAACCCTGCTGCACCAGATGCAACTGTTTGCAGTTAGGCGGGGGCGTAAGCGCATCGCACCTGTCAGGATGGAGGGCTGCAGGATTACTCAGGGGCGCATCAGGTTCCTTAGTGACCTCGAGGAAGCTAAGGTACTCGACTGGTACGACAGGACAGGACGGGGCCATTCTGGTGACCTTATACGTTTCTACATTGATACAGGTCTGCGCAAGACTGAAGGTCTGCGCTTAAAGTTCACAGATGTGGATATGAAGACCGGGCGCATCACGATCTGGAAGACTAAGAACGGTAAGCCGCGCACCATCAAAATGACCGGGCGTGTGAAGAATATTCTTGAGCGCCTCGCTGTTGGTCGTAACGATTTTGATACCCTAGTTTTCCAAGGCAACAAAGAGAAGCGACTGTATCGTGATTGGTGGAAAATGCGTGATGCAATCGGCTTGGGTGATGATGCTCAGTTCGTCCTGCACATGCTTCGCCACACCTGTGCAACCAGACTGCTTGGAGCGGGTGTTGATATCCGCAGCGCAATGGAGTGGCTTGGGCATTCCAGCATAGAGCAGACCCAGAGGTACGCACACTTCATACCCTCCAAATCTGACGATGCTGCTGACGCGCTTGACAGATTGGCAGCAGAAAAGTTAGGAGGTGTCATGGCATGACCACCGGGTACATTTGTGGTACGTTTCTGGTACAGGGTTGCACCTTATAGCTGAATAACTAAAAGAAAAGAATAACTTACAAATTATGCAACAGAAACCTCCACTATTACCACTCAATTTGTTAACAGTTAGAACAGCGCAGAGGCCTTATTCTAAAGGCTTCCTGCGTTGTTTTTCGTACCCGATGTTTCTAACCGTTAACGGCAAGAAACCTGTGGGTATCTGCACCGCATTTGCACCATTGCACCCAGCGGCTGCACCCCTCTCCAAAACCTCAATCAAATCAACGGCTTCAATTGGGTTGCACCATAGCTCCCAAAGCCCCTCCAACACCTAAAGGATAGAACAGAATGACAATCGATCTGTATTCCACGCAAGAAGCGTTAGAGAAACAAGCAAGGACACTGACCAAGACCCGCTTTCAAAACATGCTCACTGAGAACGTCCAGAGGGGTAACGAATCATCAACATTCTACGGCTCACCATTGATGAAGAGAGCTATTGAACCTGTAGCCCAGCGCATCGTCGAAGTGATTACTGAAGCTGAGACAGGCAAAGCAGGAAGTAAGCTTTCATCTGTTAAGTTCATGAAACTTCTGGAGCCTAACGTGATTGCTTTCTTCACTGCTAAAACAATCATTGATAAGCTCACCAGTAAGACCAACAAGCTGCAGACTGTCGCAAACAATATCGGCAAGAACTTAGAGGATGAACTGCGGTACACCTCGTTTGAAGAGCAGCACCCATGGCTGTTTAAAAAGCTACTCAACGAGATTGATACGACCAGACAGCGCAAACGTCAGAACCTTGTCGCTGCCTACAATCGCTATTGCGAACAGTGGGTATCGTGGGGGGATGATGCTCGTATTCACCTTGGCATGAAACTGATTGAGATTTTTGTATCACGAACCGGGTTCGCTGAGTTGGCTACCCGTCCACTAGGTGGCAAGAGGATTGAGAAAGTTCTTGTAGCCACACAGAGTGTCATCGACTTCCTGAACAACAACAAGGAAGCGGCTGAGATGTTATCGCCTGTGTATCTCCCGATGGTTGTACCACCTAATGACTGGACCGGGCCGAGGGGTGGTGGGTATCTTACACATCACACCCCTCCACTGACTTTAATCAAGACCTCGAACAGGAACTACCTAGAGGAACTTGAGGGCCTTTCAGAACAGATGGCACCTGTCTACCAAGCCATCAACCACATCCAGCGCACACCTTGGCAGGTTAATACGTTTGTCATGGTCACACTCCAGATGATGAATGAGCGTGGCTTGGCTATTGCTGGCCTGAGTGCAGCGGAAGATGAACCACTACCACCTCGCACCATTCCTGAAGGTTTAAAGAAGGAGGATATGACTGAGCATCAGCTGCGTGAGTTCAAAACGTGGAAGCAACGCTCAACTAAAATTTATGAAGAAAATATTAGGCTGCGTTCCAAGCGGCTAATGGTTACTCGCATCCGCAGATTGGCAGAGCAGTTCTCAGTCTACAATGCTATCTACTTCGTACACACAGCCGATTTCAGGGGCCGTTTGTACCCTGCCAGCTCCTACCTAACCCCTCAGGGCAACTCGCTCTCTAAGGGCCTCCTGAAGTTCTCTGATGGCAAGCCATTGGGCACCAACGAGGCAGCGGTAGAGCTAGCGATACACGGTGCAAATACTTTCGGGTATGACAAGGCATCAATGCAGGAGCGTGTGGATTGGGTGGTAGAAAACCAAGACCGTATCCTACAGGCTGGCACCAGTCCTATGTCTGACTTGTGGTGGGCCAAAGAAGCTGATGACCCTTGGTCATTCTTAGCATTCTGCGAGGAGTGGGTCGGATACAATACTGATGGTTATGACCATGTCTCGTTCATTGCAATTGCAAAGGATGGTGCGTGTAATGGCCTACAACACTTGAGTGCTGCTCTACTGGATGAGGTAGGTGGTGAGCAGGTCAATCTAATACCATCAGACAGACCAGCTGACATCTATCAGACGGTCATCGACAAGACGATCATCAAGGTGAAGCAGGACCTAAACAGTAATGCCTATGTTCTTGATACCTATGCAGTGGCTGACTTGGCTAAACGATGGCTTGAGTATGGCATGACCAGAAAGACTGCCAAGAGGTGTACGATGACGCGGGTCTATGGCAGTACGTTGTTCTCTGCCCGAGCATTCGTGCAAGAGTTCTTGACTGAGACAGACCTCAAACGAAGAGAGGAAAATGTTGGGTATGTATCCCCTCTACACGAGATGGAGTTCCCAGCATCGATCTACTTAGCCCAGCACGTTTGGACATCAATCAATGAAACTGTAGTTGCGGCGAAAACCGCTATGGATTGGCTGCAAGACTGTGCCAAACAGCTGGCTAAGAAGAACCTACCGATCATGTGGACTACTCTCGACGGTCTGCCTGTGATGCAGAACTATCCTGACATGACTAAGCGTAGGTTGAAGACAAAGTTTGGTGACAAGCTAATCTATCTGACGGTTCAAGAAGCTAACAAGAACAAGCTGGATCGTAGGCGTCAGGGTGCAGGAGTATCTCCAAATCATACTCATTCTTCTGATTCCTGCCACCTTCGCATGACTGTAAACTTAGCTGCAGATAATGGGGTCACCCACTTCGCTATGATACATGACAGCTTTGGTTGCCATGCGTCCGACATCGAGATGCTGGGGGCCTGTACTCGTGAGGCATTCTTGTGGATGTACCATGAGAATAATCCTCTGCAGTCATTCAAGGACGAATGCGAAGTGATGTTGGGTGCAGAGTTAAAACCCCTGCCCCCGATGGGTGACTTGGATATCACTCAAGTTCTCCAATCTGAATTCTTCTTCAGTTAATCTAACTGTTAACGGTTAAAGGTTAGGAGCCGTTAACGATTAGGTTGCACCATAGCTCTACAGAACCGAAAGGCACCGGAAATGACTAACGAAACGCTCATCAACATCGCCGAATACTACAAGCGAAGCGGAGTTCCCGTGCCTGTAGACATTCAAGCCCGTCTCATTGCGGCTGGCATCGACGTTCAAAAATACCAACACGTTTAAAGGAATAATCATGACTGATTATGTGACACCACATGGCATTGCAGTATGGCCTAAGCTCAACACTCCAGATTTCAAATGGAATCCAGATGGTGAGTACACTGTTAAGTTAAAAATCTCAGCAGAGGAGAGCCAGCCACTAATCAAACAACTTGAAGAGCTGCGCGATACCTACCTTGCCACTGCAATCAAGGAGGACCCAAAGGTTGCTAAATATGGCATGGCCCCTCTTTATGAAGAGGAAGCTGACGACCAAGACAACCTCACTGGCTTCAACATCTTCAAGTTTAAACAGAAGGCTAAAATCACAACTCGCAAAGGTGAGACTATTGAGAAGCGAGTTGCTATTTACGACAGCAACAAGACGCCAACGACTTCGACAGTAACTGGTGGCTCTACGCTGCGTGTTGCTGGTAGTGTATTTGGGTACGCCATGCCTTCTAGCAGGATGGTAGGTCTATCACTTCGACCTGAAGCTGTGCAGATTATCACCCTGGCATCAGCTGGTAATGGTGAGCAAGCTGCAACCATGTTCGATAAGGAAGATGGCTTCGTTGCTGATAGCTTCGCCAACTTGGAGACAGCTGCGGCTGATGATCTTGCAGACTTCTAAGCCCAGCAAGGTCAGGGCAAACGCAATAAAGAATGGTTGGCGGTCGGGGTTAGAAGAAACCCTTGCCGCCGATCTTCGTCTTAAAGGTATCACATACAAATTTGAGCCAACCACTTTGAAGTACAATGTACCCGCAAGAGTGGCACGCTATACCCCCGACTTCTGGGTAACCACCAGAACAGGCAAGGTCATAGTGGTGGAAAGTAAGGGACGATTCTTGACTGCCAATCGACAGCTAATGCTGCTGGTTAAAGCCCAACATCCCAATCTTGAAATTCGCATGGTCTTCAGCAGGTCCAAGGAAACAATTTCTAAAACCAGCAGCACTACATACGCAATGTGGTGTGAAAAGCACGGCTTTCAGTACGCTGATAAATTAGTCCCACAGGAGTGGTTAGATGAATAAAATTACACACATCATCGTTCACTGCGCTTATACGCCGCCGCAGATGGATATTGGTGCTGCAGATATCGATAGATGGCACCGTGAAAAAGGCTGGATGATGATCGGCTACCACGCAGTCATTAAACGTGATGGTACTATTGAAGATGGTAGGCCTCTTGCTCGAACAGGCGCTCACGTTCGAGGCATGAACTCACGGTCCCGTGGCATCTGCCTGATAGGCGGCATGAACAAAGAAAAGGATGGGCCAGCGGTCAACTACACAGATGAACAGTACGCATCTCTGCGTAAGCTTATCGTCGAGTGGCAGACTGACCACTTCCCCCTCGCTGTCGTCGCAGGACATACAGACTTTGACAAGAACAAGACCTGTCCTAACTTCGATGCTGCTCACTGGTTTGAACACGACGAAGTAATCAGCAACTTAGATTAAGTGGAGATAACTACTAACATTATAGTCTTATTTATCATCCTTAAATGGTCATAAGTAATACGGTGTTAGTAGTTATCAGGCTGTGGGAGATTAATCATGACTAAGCGATTACCCTTAAAAGGTGGAGATGAGTACGATGCTTTGAGTAAGGCACGTAAGTTTCTCCACTGGAAGGCTGGTCAATTGAAGAAGATCAAACGTGCTTACAACAAAAGATTTCGTAAGCATTTAAAGGAGAGGACTGATGACTGAAGGTACTATCCCAACGATTAAAATCACTGAGATAACCGACCACGATGATGGGTCTGCTACTGTCACTCTGGATATGGAGCCAGAGACATACCATAAAATATTTAGCCACGGTTTCATCCACCTCTTAACAAAAGGTATGGACCTAGATGACTAGCCGATAGGCTGCACCCATAGCTCACAAAAAAATTTGGCTCACCTTCGGGTGGGCCTTTTGCATTTTAAAGGAGTGAAGATGGCAATCATCTTTTACCTACTCGGCTGCATTCTTATGGCTGACATTCTTCACGATGAAGACGACGAAATAAAATTGGTGCCTTGGATTATAAGCTCAATGCTGTGGCCCCTCGATGCACTGATTGCACTTTGGTACGGAATGTTCCGCACCTCCCCCCACGATTAACCCAGACAACTTGGAGATGACGCATGTCACAGACACAAATCGTAATGAACCACCTGAATACCTACAAATCCATCAGTGCTTTGGAAGCCCAGAGTAACTACTCGATCTGGCGGCTTGCCGCTGTGGTCAACCGCCTCCGAAACCGGGGGATGTCCCTTCATACCACGATGAAGACAGCACCGAACGGAGCGCGATATGCAGAGTACAAACTCGCAGGAGAGTAGTCTCCTCCACCACACCTCCTGCAAATGTGGATCGTCCGATGGTCGGGCGGTCTACTCAGACGGTGGGTCTTATTGCTTTGTCTGTAATGAATATCAAAAGGTAGGGTCAGCTATGCAAACTGAATTCGCTCAATCTAAACCAGCGTCTGGTCTGTTACCTTTTGGTGAAGCGCAGGCATTAGGTAAACGAAAGCTCACTGAAGAAACCTGCAAGAAGTTTGGCTATACCATTGGCGAGTACCAAGGCCAGACAGTTCAGATAGCTAACTATCGTGGCAAGGATGGCTCGGTGGTGGCACAGAAGATCAGGCTCCCCGGCAAGAACTTCAAGATGCTCGGGGACGCTAAGGCAGCTGGCCTCTACGGTGAGCACCTCTGGCGTGACGGTGGTAAAATGCTGACTATTACAGAGGGAGAAATTTGTGCGCTCTCTATGTCTCAAGCACAGGGTAATAAATTTCCAACGGTGTCCATAAGCACGGGCGCAGCTGGAGCCAAGCGGTGTATCCAGAACTCTCTTGAATTTGTAGAGAGCTTTGAAAAAGTTATCATCATGTTCGACAACGACACCGCTGGTCAGACTGCGGCCCTTGAGGTTGCCCAGCTGCTATCCCCCGGCAAGGCTCACATCGCTACATTATCAGAGAACGATCCTTCAGATATGATTGTAAACGGTAAGACCCGTGAGCTACTTGAAGCCATGTGGTCAGCTAAGGTCTACCGTCCCGATGGTATCATCAACGGTGAGGACCTTTGGGATGCTGTATCAAAGGATGATACAACACCTTCCATCCCTTACCCATTCCCCGGTCTCAATACTAAGACACGAGGTATGCGCCGGGGTGAGCTAGTAACCATCACAGCTGGTAGTGGAGTTGGTAAGTCACAGGTCTGCCGCGAGATAGCTTATCATCTCAGTAATGAGGGAGAGAGCGTAGGCTACATCGCATTGGAAGAGAACGTGCGGCACACAGCTATCTCATTGATGGGCCTAGCTCTGGACAACCCTCTTCACCTATCTCGTGATGGTGTGACTGAGGAAGAGATGCGAGATGCCTTCAACAAGACAGTCGGTAACGGAAGGTTTTTCGTCTACGATCATTTCGGATCAATGAGAACTGACAACTTGCTATCTAAGGTGAGATACTTAGCCAAGGCATGTGGTGTTGGCTGGGTGATACTCGACCATTTATCGATAGTTGTTAGCTCGCAAGAAGAAGGGGATGAAAGACAGGCGATTGACCGTATAATGACACTGCTTCGGTCCCTTGTCGAAGAGACAGGTATCGGCCTCATCCTAGTGTCTCACTTGCGGCGTCCTGCAGGTGAGAAGGGATGGGAAAATGGTATGCAAGTCACGCTCAATTCATTGCGTGGAAGTGCATCAATCGCGCAGCTGTCGGACATGTGTCTGTCAGTTGAACGGGACCAACAGGGTGAGAACCCGAATGTAGCCACAGTCCGTTGTTTAAAAAATCGCCACTCAGGTGAGACAGGCATTGGCTGCTATCTGCACTACAACAAAGACACAGGACGAATGGTTGAGGTCGATGACCCCAACATCTTTGAGGATGCTGCTGACGATGGCAGCTCAGACTTCTAGCTAGTCGAGAGGGACAGCATAATGAAACGTATTCTATTTGATATTGAAACCGATGGCCTATTGCCAGACCTGACTAAGGTCCACAGCCTCGTACTGTTGGACATGGACACTGAAGAAGAACTAAGCTGTGCAGATCAAAAGGGCTACACATCTATCGCGGATGGCATGTCATACCTCAAGAGTGCAGAGCTTTTGGCGGGACATAATATTCAGGGCTTCGACTTCCCTGCCCTACATAAACTGTTCGGCTTTGAGTACAGTGGTGAGATACACGATACGTTAATTATGTCTCGGCTAGTCTGGTCGGACCTGAAGAACAATGACTTTGAATACATCAAGAAACCCAGAGGTGCTAACTTTCCCCGACAACTCATAGGCTCCCATTCCCTCAAGGCGTGGGGGTTACGTTTGGGTAACCACAAGGATGGCTACAGTGACGGGTGGGACGAATGGTCAGAGGCAATGCAAACGTATTGCGTTCAGGACTGTCGAGCTAACCTAACATTCTACAAGCGCATCATGTCCAAGAAGCCCAGCGCACAGAGCGTCAAGCTAGAGCATGACTTCGCTCATGTCATCCGCAAACAGGAAGCGCATGGCTTTCACTTTGATGAGGTGAAGGCACACAAACTCTTGGCAACTTTACAGGGACGCCAAGCGGAGCTGAACGATGAGCTGCAGGTTGCCTTCAAGCCGTGGGAAATCAGGGAACCCTTTACACCCAAGGTCAACAACAAGGCCCGAGGGTATGTGAAAGGACAGCTGACTTACAAGGTCAAGGAAGTTGTATTTAATCCCGCAAGCAGGGACCACATAGCAGACAGATTGCAAACGCTAGGCTGGGTCGCGAAAGCACACACAGAGCAGGGCAAGGCCAAGGTAGATGAGACTGTACTCGCAGGCTTAGACTATCCTGAAGCTGCGCTACTCAATGAGTATTTGATGCTGAACAAAAGGATTGGGCAGTTAGCTGTAGGTCAAAATGCTTGGCTGAAGAAAGTACAGAATGGAAAGATACATGGTCAAGTCAATACAAATGGTGCGTCCACTGGGCGCTGTACGCACAACAGGCCTAACGTAGCTCAGACACCTAGCGTCAATGCTCCGTATGGCACTCAGTGTCGTGAGTTGTTCTACGCACCAGAGGGTTACTCTTTAGTTGGAGCAGATTTATCCGGCTTAGAATTGAGATGCCTCGCCCACATGATGGCGAAGTACGATGGAGGTTCCTACACAAATGTTGTCCTCAATGGAGATGTGCATTCGGTCAATCAGAAGGCCGCTGGGCTACCTGACAGGTCCAGCTCAAAGGTATTCATATATGGATTCCTGTATGGGGCAGGCGCTGCCAAGATTGGTTCCATCGTTGGTGGTACTGAGAAGGAAGGCAGGGCGTTAATCAATAAGTTCATGAAAGCTACCCCTGCTCTTAGGGAGCTTCGGATAGCTGTGCAGGAAACCATCTATGGTAGGTGGATCAAGGATTCAAACGGAAACCGCATAAAGATTAAAGAAGGTAGAGGGCACTTACTTGGACTGGATGGCAGGAAACTCTCCATCCGCAGCCCTCATTCAGCTTTGAATGTACTGCTGCAATCCGCAGGGGCGCTGCTAGCCAAGCAGGCCACAGTATTCCTGTACGAAAATCTAACCATTAAAGGTTACAAATGGGGCGAAGACTATGCCCAAGTTGCACACGTTCATGACGAAGTGCAGCTCATAGCTAGAAAGGAAATAGCTGAAGATGTCGGAAGAGAAGCAGTTAAATCTTTTCAACTCGCCGGGGAACACTTTAACTTCAGATGCCCTATCACAGGAGAGTTCAAGATCGGTAACAACTGGGCAGACACGCACTAAAAATCCTCACTCAATTAAGATGCGAGAGTTTACGCGCAGCCGAAAGAAACAGCTTGTCGCCTACATGGGCGGCAAGTGTGAGAGATGCTTGAAGGTGTATCACCCTAATGTTTACGACTTCCATCACCACGACCACACCCTGAAAGTGTTCGGGGTATCCCAAGCTAACATGCAGAGGTCTTGGCATAACTTAGTAAGGGAGACAGATAAGTGTCACCTCCTCTGCTCGAACTGTCACCGCGAAGTTCACACCTACCACCCCGCAAAGTTTATTAAAATCTAACCGTTAAGGAATAGAAATGACTGATGTATCCTACATTGCACATCACGGCTCAGACGATCTGGTCGTGGATGCAGCCCGAGTATCCTTTGATAAGCAAGCGGAAGCCTATGGCCCCCACCAGAACGAGCGTCTGATTAACTTCCTCGCTCGTGAACAGCACACCCATCCCTTCACGCACCCAGTAGCAACCTTCCGCTGCACCGCACCAATCTTCGTCAGCAGACAACTTGCAAAACACCAAGTCGGTGGAACGTGGAATGAGGTCA
>Ga0209830_10001918_pt1 | contig 17487 bp, 10 predicted proteins | sample ArcticOcean_MG_C_12_FD_187439 | JGI IMG/M metagenome (GOLD analysis project Ga0209830, IMG submission 187439) | Marine microbial communities from western Arctic Ocean - ArcticOcean_MG_CB8_130 (SPAdes) (version 2) | ecosystem: Environmental > Aquatic > Marine > Oceanic | place: Arctic Ocean...
TTGAATTGTAATAGATATTGTACCAATCACTGGTCCATTCCCATACATTTCCAGAAATTTCATACAAACCAAAATCATTTGGAGGAAATGTTTTGACAGGGGCACTTTTTTCATACCCATCTGCTTGTGTGTTAGAAACTGGAAATTCGCCTTCCCAGCTATTCACATTAGACGAAAGATTTTCAACAAAATCGCCCCAAAAATAGATCTTATCTTTTTTACCACCTCTAGCTGCGTATTCCCATTCTGCTTCTGTAGGAAGGCGTCTTCTTGCCCATGTGCAATAGGCTTGGGCGTCTTCAAAAGATACATGCACTACAGGGTGATTTTCTTTACCAACAATAGAACTTCCTTTTCCATTAGGCTGTTTCCAATTCGCGCCAATACTCCATTTCCACCATTGAGAAAAATCATATAAATTAGGTACAGACATTGTTGTTTTTTTAAATAATAAAGATCCAGGTTGAAGTATAGAATCGTGTGGTTTTGGGGTGCCTTCGGGTAGTTGTGACGCGATTAATGCCCATTCTATGGGTTGTTCGGCAGTGGTCATATACTTAGTGGCTTTTACAAATCTTGAAAATTGGGCATTGGTAACTTCAGTGATGTCCATATAAAATCCGTCAACACGCACGCTGTGTTTTGGTTTTTCGTGAGGCAATGCCATTTTATCGTTATGAGAAGCTCCTTGGTCATAAACACCCCCAGGAATCCATACCATGCCTTCAATTATAAGTTTATTTTTCGCTTTATTTGTTTCCGTTTTAGGTATACAACTGCTCAACAAACAAAGTAAAGCACAATAGCAAATTTTATTCATTTTTTTTGATAAATTCATTTTTTTATTCTTAACATCTTTAATGTTTTATAATATCTATAGCTCGAGAATTTAAAACTGAATAGGCAAGCTAAAACTCATCAATTGTTAATTTAGAAACTTTTTTTATAATAATCGTACGTATTAGTTTTAAATTTCAGCCTATGTAATGCTTTGCCTTACTTTTAGAGTATAATAGCTCAAAAATAATATTGTGTATTTATGTAATTAAATATTTTTGCTACTATGCAAGGACATATTCTAATTTTCTGTTTTACTTTTTTTATTTCATTAGAACTGTTCGCATATTCTTAGTAATGAGCCAGACCTAATCTTTACTTTTTAAAAAACTTAAAAGCTTTTGCATTACCGTTACTGTCTCGCACGCTTAGAACATAAATTCCTGATTGCATACGTTGTGTATCAATTATTTTTGAGTTACCGGTTATTGTAAGTCTGCGGTTATAGTTTGTCCTTCCATACAAATCATAAACTACAAAGTTATAAACGCCATTAGGTAAACCATGTATCTTAACTTCTTCATAATTAGAACCATAAGAAATATAAATACTTTTACCGCTAGTAACTTCTGTCGTTGAAAGATTCTGTCTAAGCGCGTCCCAATTTATCGATGGCCATGCAGCGGCACACCAATTTACAAGGCGTTCTAGGATCTCATTATTTAAACCAAGATCATAAAACTTGGGTATTAAATAATAAAACTGATCTACCCACATTCCTACTACATCGCTGTCAAAAATAGCATCTCCCTTAAGTATTTCAGATTCTAGAATATCTTTTGGTTCAAGTTTGTTGCTCGCATCATTGTTGCCCGTATATCTTTCCCAGTAAATACTTCCGTCCGATTTATTATATAGTTTGTTAAGACCTTCATTATATAAATTGCCATCGGTGTCGGCGTCACCATCCTCAACTTCTGTTAAAAATTGTAGTAATAAGGCATTGGTAACTCGTGCACGTAAATTAGGAGAAAATTCGTTTAATAGATTAGGAAACGCTTCTTCTTCGAATCCTTCAAAATCTCTTCTGAAAGTCATGCCATAGAAAAACCACGGACCCATTACCCGTATTCTAAAACCGGAACTCGTGTTTGGCCCACCTCCACCAGACCACGTTTTTGTTCTGTACATTGTATTCAAAGTCTGATAATATCGCAGAGGTTCGTACAAACCCGAAGAACTACTAGCTTTTAAAATAAACATATTTTGGTAATTATAATCTACAGGACTTTGTTTTGTCATCATGCCTTCACCACCATTAACAGTAGCTTGTAACTGATACCAATTTGTGGAATCATATTTTCCAGTAGCATCTTCTTGACCCTTAAAAGAAAGGCAATTCCCGTTCGCATCCTCTGTTTTAACACAAGCTTGAAAATGTGGAGGAACTTCAAAGACTTGGTAACTATCACCAAACCATTGTCGTTCTTGGGGATGATCTTCTTCATCATATTGTGTAAACCAATGTGCTTTGTCTTGAAAATTAAATTCATTCATAACTTCAAAATACTGAACGGCCATTAGTCGCGCTAAACTGGCAGCTGCTAGTTCTCGGGGAATATCATCTGCAATTTTTGAGGTTGCGGTGCCATCTACAGTTCTCCACTGTTGAGGAGTTGTACCCCCCTGCTCAAGAAACTTCCTATATTCACTATGAAAAGCAGAATTAGCTCTCATTAAAGCATTAGCTTGATTCTCTGTAATGTTTTGCTGTTGATAGGTGCCTAAATTATCAGTAATATGTTGTCTGAATTTTTTATACCCTTCTTTAGGATCATATGTTTTTGACGTATCGTTCCAATAATCATCTTTAGTATAGGCATCCATGGGGTGCACAATGGGTAACCAATGTTTCCAGTCTGGGAATTGGATTGCAACCGGAATTTCCGTTCGATCGCTGGTAGCATCTGAATCGAATACCTTATACAATTCTTCTTGGCTTACACCATTGGGAAAAAGGTATGGAAACATGTCAGCATCTTTTTCTAACACAGCATCAAGCCCTGCTCCAGCGGCCCACTGTTCAATAGGCTTTCCCGCCAATTGCGGCCCTGGTTGATAAGGAGGATTCCAAGGACGACCATAGCGACCAATGCTACCAGATGTTGGGTCTTCTTCAGATAAAGACCTAATATAAGTAGCAATTAACTTTCCCTCTTCTTTAGTAAGATCGTGAAATTTTGAACGTTCAATAATAGATTTATTTGAATATGAAAATATTTCTAGGTCTCTTCCATCCTGTAAATGACAGCTAGTACACTTCGCCTTTATTTCTTTACCACTGCTTAAATTAGTATAGCCATACCAAAACCCTTTTTTAGTAATTGGTAAATAATTATTTAGTAGCGGATTTCCCTCAACATCGGGAGCTCCATTCCTTCCATAATACCAGAGATTTTTACCTTGAAATACTTTATCAAACAAATCGCCTGGCTCGCCATCAGTCTCAGTATAATATGGCGATTTCCAATCTTCTGGAGCATCCATAACAAAGTAACTAGTTTCATAATTGCGAGTTGTAGTTCCGGGTATAACGTAATAGGAACTATTTTTTAATATTCTTTCGGAAGCAGCATCTAATATATCAAGATCAATGACTCTGAAACCATTAGAAATTCCATCAGAATAATTGAAACGCAAAGTAATGGTATTTACACCCACCTGAAAATTTGCAATTGAAACGGTAAAACGAATCGTATTATAACCACCGTTGGTCATTCCGCCTCGCTCTTTTTCAGGGCTATACATTTTAACTGAACTGTGAGTTAGCGAAATCCAGCTTCCACCATTGACTTGAACAGAGGCTTTTCCTTGATACCCGAGATTATTCGCTCTTAGATATAAATTATCGGTACTGTTAATTTTGTTAAATTGCTCTTGATCAATTGTAAATGACGCGGATACGGCAAGCCCTTCTTCTCCAAGTACTTCAATAGGAAGCTCAATTTGTTGTGAAAAAACTGAATTAAATGAAAAAAAGGTTATGACAAAAAGTAAAAAAGTAATTTTAAATTTCATGTAAAATTATCAGAGGTCAACAAAAAGTGAACTTTTAAAGGTTATTAAATCTAAGAGATAGATTTAATAACCTTTAAAAGCAAACTAGGTGTTATAAATAAATATAACGGTAAAATTATCTAATTACTAACTTTTTAGTTGCGGTTTTACCAGCTTCAGTTACTTTTAAAATGTAAATTCCAGAAGAAATACTAGACACATCAACATTTGATTGTACACCAGAAAAACTTGATGAAAGTACTTGTTTTCCTAAAAGGTTAAAAATTGTTATATTTTTTAAAGAGTCACTAGCAGAAGAAATATTTAAAACTCCGTTAGAAACTGGGTTTGGGTAAGCTGCAAACCCCACGATAGCCTTATTTTTTACAGTGGATAATGTAGCATTATCGAAAAATGAAAAATCATCCCAATAAACGATTGTATTATCAAATGTTCTTACCTCAAACCAAAACTTCACCGATGTATCTGGTGCAATAACAGTTTCCTCAAATTTTGTCCAAGCATTGCCATTAACAGGCAAATTAGTTCTTAGTACATCAGCAGTATTACCGCCTATAAAGCCACCGGTATCATCTCTAAAATTAGACCACATTTTAACAGGTTTTTCAGCTCCAGGGGCTATTTTATACCAAAAACTTATAGTATAACTCTCTCCTATTACGGTATTTGGAATATTTTGAGTTAAATTTATTCTACCTCCTGAACCATCTTTTGTTTGCTTAGCTGAAAAAGAACCTGTGTTAGCATCTGTAGACTTTGTTACTCCCTCTGCCTTGGTCCAATCTGTTGGGGCTGTATCTGTAGTCCAATTTTCTAACCCTCCATTTAGCATCAGTTCTTGTCCAAAAGAAGCAACCGTTAAACAAAGAGACATTAATAAGGTTAAAATGTAATTTTTATTCATTTTGTGTGTTTTTAATATTATCAGTTGTAATTTCCAAAAGCACAGCCAAATATGGGTTTAAAAACTGTTCAGATGAGTTTAAATGCTAATCAATACAGATTACGCGCTTATTAATGGATACTTAATCTTGGAGAAATGAAAAAGCATCCCAGTAAACTGTTGTATTACTATACGTTCTCAACTCAAACCAAAACTTCACTGCTGCAGCTGGTGCAGTAACAGTCGCTTCATATTTTGTCCAAGCATTACCATTAACATCCAAATTAGTTCTTAGTACATCAGGATCATTTCCGCCTATAAAACCACCATTGTTATCTCTAAAATTACACCATATTTTAACAGGTTTTCCAGCAACCGCTATTTTATACCAAAAAGTTATAGTATAACTTTTTCCTACAGTAATCTTCGGAATATTTTGAGTTAAGTTTACTCTACCTTTAGAGGCATCTTTTGTCTGCTTGGCTGAAAAAGAACCGGTGTTAGCATCTGTAGATTTTACTAATCCCTCTGCCTTGGTCCAATTTGTGGGATTTGTATCTGTAGTCCAAGTCTCCAACCCTCCGTTTAGCATTAGTTCTTGTCCAAAAGAAGTAACTGTTAAACAAAGTGTCATTAATAACGTTGAAATGTAATTTTTGTTCATCCTTTTATATTGTTAATTTGTTAAACGCAATTTGCAAAAGCAAAACCAACTATATGTTTGAGAACTGTTCAGATAAGTTTAAAGGCTAATCAATACTCATTAACTGATGATTACAAACGACCAAAGAGATCATCTACAAAAAGAAAATCTGAATAACTGCAAGAAACTGCCAAAAAGACTTAACTTTAGAGTGTAATACTGTTTTTATAAAATGAAAAAGATTACCCCCAGTTACAAGAAGCCCACCCTTTCGGGATGGGGATTCTTGAGTCTTCTTTTCCACTAATATTCTAATATAAACAATTCTTGTAGTTGCTGTTTTACGCACTTCTTTTTATTAATAGACACTCGCATGCAGTAACCAACTAAATTTACATAGCTCCTTAAAATCCACTACCAGGACCTGCTGGAGAAGAAGCTTGCGCTTTTTGTGGGTTTAATATAATATAAGTACCTAATGCAGTTAAAGCAGCATACTTACTGTAAGATCCAATCTTTTTTAAAGCATCTTTACGTGAAATATCTTGAGAATTATTTTCTATTTGTTTTTTCATTGTGATGTTTATTTATTTTTTTTTTACTGATTATTCTAAAATTATTTTCTTGTTTAATGTACCCTCTGCTGTTTCTAACTGAACAATGTAAATACCTTTTGCTAATCTTGGTAAAGAAATATTTTTCATACCATTAGCTTCAAAAGCAGTATTTAAAATTAGTTTTCCAAGTATATTAAATAATTTAATAGAAGTTTTGCCTTGTTGTAAACCAACTATTCTTAGAGAATTATGTACTGTAAAAACACTAACATTATCAAGAGTAGCATCCGCAATACTAAGCACACTTTTAGCTGTATGAAGATAAAACCGTCCAACACCATTCAGAATTGATGTTGTAGTAATTTTATGAGATGCATTTAACGCGTCTAAGCGTGTAAATGTATTTTCTTCTTTGTCTTCTAAGAATACTTTAATACCTTCTGGTAAATTTTCTAATCTTGCAGAAAACTCTAAAGCACTGCTAGAATCAGCAATTACTCCTACAGGTATAATCATGTTCTCGAAATTGCTATCTGGTAAAGACTGAATTCCTAAGTTTCTTCCAGAACCATTGGCAACTGCATGTGTGAATATTGAAAATTCATTAGCCAAACCGCCAAAGATAGAACTGTCATACCCATTGTCAAAACCTGTTGTAGCGCCATCAATATAAAAAATAGAGGATGTTCTGCTTGCCGCTCCGTTACTCAAGGTAAGGGCTACTTCTGGTCTAGTAGTTGTTTTTTGGAAGGTATCTGAACTATGACTTTGCATACTCTCAGTAATTCCAAAGTTTCCTGCAGTTTTTGCCGAGACAAAAAATGCTTGACCTGGCGCAATTTCCATGTCAGCTCCTATGTTCTTTAAATCATAAGTTCCTAATGCTTGATTCCAAACATATACCGTTAATTCAGATAATAAGTCCCCAATGTTAGCTTGTCCTAATAATTCACCTACAGATACAGACGCTAAATAAGGATTCCCGATTAAGTTATATTCAGTAGTACTTGATAGTGCAATACTCGCATCAGCATCATTAAAGGTTCCTGTAAAAACGACATCACCTGCTGTATTTAATTTTACTGCATGACCTTCTCCTAAACCAAAGTCTCCTGTTCCACTTCCGCCAGATTGGTAATAAGACCAATCCCCTGTACTATTCTCGTAATCAGCAAAACCAACATTACTTCCACTTATTGCCAGGTTTGAAGCACTTACAAAAGCGTCCTTATTTTGGCCAGCTACTGGTGAAGAAATTAAGTACCAGTTAGTGGTAGGGATCGTTCTTGTATAACTAATTGAGCCAGTAATAGTTCCAGTAGAAATGATAGAAGCACCAGCCGCAATAGACATGCTATTAACAGTTAATGTTGCTGGCATATTTATCGTTGCACTTGAAGGAATTATAACATCATAATTTTCGCTAGGGACAGCATTAGTAGACCAGTTTGCAGCGTCGTTATAATTACTGTTAGCAGCTCCCGTCCATGTAAAAGGGTTGCGGACAAATGAAAAATCATCAAAATAAACGGTTGTATTATTATACGTTCTTAGCTCAAACCAAAACTTTACCGATGTAAGAGGTGCAGTAAAAGTAGCCTCAAATTTTGTCCAAACATTGCCATTAACATCCAAAGTAGCTCTTATTTCATCAGCAGTATTACCGCCTATAGAAGCGCCAGTATTATCTTTAAAATTAGACCACATTTTAACAACACTTCCAGCGTCAGGCGCTATTTTATACCAAAAAGATACAGTATAACTTTCTCCTACGGTCGTATTTGGAATATTTTGAATTAGTTTTTTATAACCACCTGAAGCATCCTTTGTTTGCTTAGCTGAAAAAGAACCTGCGTGTTTTTCTGTTGATTCTTGAGTTATATTCTGGTAAGTGGTCCAATCAGTTGGTCGTGTCGTGTTAGTCCAAGTCTCCAACCCGCCGTTTAGCATCATTTCTTGTCCAAAAGAAACAGCGGTCAAACAAAGTGTCGTTAATAACATTAAAAGGTATTTTTTTTTCATCTTGTTAAATTGTTAATTTGTTAAGCGCAATTTGCAAATGCAAAACAAAATATACGTTTGAGAACTGTTCAGATAAGTTTAAAGGCTAATCAATAGGCGACATTGAATCGATTGCGTATGCCTTTATTAATCTTCCCAAATGCAAATCGACCATCCAAAGTATCTTTTTTGGTTTTGGTAAAAAATAAATCTTTACAATTAATAGTATCTTCTGATACCCAAAACAACCTTTATTTTATGGGTTCTCTCGTTTACGTATTTTAATCAGCTTTAATCTTTCAACTACAAAGCCGTCAGAATCAAGCTACATTTTCAGGCAAGGCCACAAATTCTTGTATTTTGAGAATAAAAATTATATTTAAAGATCATAATATCAGAATATTATAATTTTTTGAACATCTTTTAATACTACTTGACCAGTTATAAAACCTTGCCTTCTTTAATGTCCAATATATTTGACTCAACCATTTGTATAGTATCCAAATGGAAAGCAGAATTAAAGAAGATAAAGATGAAGCTAAAGAAATTTGAAGGAAACCCTATTTTATCACCTAACCCTGAAAATGAATGGGAAAGCTTGGTGACAACGAATCCAGCGGCATGGTATGAAGATGGCACATTCTATTTATTATATAGAGCTGCAGGCGAAGACAAAGAGCACAATATACACATTGGCTTAGCCACAAGTACGGATGGTTTCAATTTTAACCGTGTACAAGACAAGCCTATATTAACACCAGACCCAAACGGATTTGATGCTGGTTCTGTGGAAGATGCACGAGTCGTAAAATTTGGCGATGAGTATTATATGACCTATGCCTTTCGCCCATATCCTCCAGGACAGTATTGGAAAAATGAATATGATCAGATTGAAGCACCAAAACTTAGTGAGTTTGCACCAAAATGTTTGCGAGAAAATGTTGGAAATACTGCATTAGCGGTCTCAAAAGATCTTATCAATTTTAAAAAAGTAGGCAGGTTAACAGACCCTAGTTTAGATGACCGTGATGTTATTTTATTTCCGGAAAAAATAAATAGTAAGTTTTTTATGTTGCACCGTCCTAAGAACTATGTCGGCCCGAAATACAATACAGAAACACCTGCAATATGGATTAAGTCTTCTGAAGATATGATGACTTGGAATGTAGCGAGCACGCTTTTACTGAAAGGCGAAGAATGGTGGGAGTATAAAGTAGGCGGTAACACACCGCCATTGCGCACCAATGAGGGTTGGTTAATGCTGTATCATGGGGTAGATAAAAATTTCACGTACCGATTAGGTGCATGTTTGCTCGATCTAGAAGATCCTACCAAAATTTTGTATCGTACAAAAGACTTTATCCTAGAACCAGAAACGGATATTGAAAAAAATGGATTGTATAAATGGGGTGTAGTTTTTCCAACGGGGAATGTTATTGTTGATGATACATTATATGTGTATTATGGTGCATCAGACCAGTGGTGTTGTGTGGCAACTGCAAATATTCATGAATTGGTACAGTTTATAAAGCAAAACACAAAATAAGTACAATGTTAGAAATGAAATATAAAATTTTCATTGAAACAGGAATTAATCAAACAAGAGTATTTTGGGTATAGAGAAGAATCTCTTACATAAAGTCTTAGAACCTTTTATTAAATTTTTATATTATGAATATTAGTATAATTGACATTACCATCCTTGTGGTGTTTTTGGCGGGAATAATTTGGTGGGCATTAAAAAATGGTAAAAGTTCGGATTCAGATTCTTACTTTTTAGCAGGGAGAAGTATGACTTGGCCTGTCATCGGTCTTTCCTTATTTGCAGCAAGTGTTTCCAGTTCTACCTTAATGGGACATTCTGGCGAAGGATTTATAAGTGGGATTGCCGTATTTAATTATAACTGGATTTCGGTTTTAGTGATGGTGTTTTTCGCCCTGTTTTTTCTTCCTTTTTATATAAAATCAGGTATTTTCACGATACCAGAATTCTTAGAGAGACGTTTTGATAAAAAATCGAAATATTATTTTTCATTCATTACTATTTTTGGAAATATATTTTTAGATGCTGCAGCAACACTCTATACAGGCGCATTAATTATTAAGCTTATTTTTCCCGAGTTTGAGTTGTTTACGATTATCGTTATAATGGCTGCTATTGCAGGTAGCTATACTATTATTGGAGGATTATCTTCCGCTATTTATGCAGATATGATTCAGGCAGCAGTGCTCATAATTGGATCAGCTATATTGTATTTTTTTGCGCTTGACTCCATAGGAGGATGGGAAGAATTATACACGCGTTTTAATGAGGGTGTTTGGTTAAAGTTAACCCGTCCAATGAGCGATCCAACGGTGCCTTGGTTAGGTATGTGGATTGGAATTCCCATCTTAGGGTTTTACTTCTGGGGAAACAACCAGGTGATGGTGCAGCGCGTTTTGTCTGCTAAAACAATCGACCATGGTCGAAAAGGTGTTTTATTTGTTGGTTTCTTATATCTATTCACCTTGTTTATTTTTATACTACCTGGATTAATTGCCCGAGGTACTAATCTTTTTGGTGCAGACAATTTGCCATTTGACATGATAAGCGGAAGCTCTCTAAAGTCAAACTTTGGTATTAATACCGACCAAGTATATCCACGTATGATTGTAAAGTTACTTCCTGTTGGGTTGATCGGATTAATATTAGCAGCTATGATTTCAGCACTTACATCTACTTTAAGTGCTACATTAAGTTCTGTAGCTACTTTATTTACTATGGATTTTTACAAACCCTTTCATCCTAATGCAGATGGAAAAAAACTAGTTTTGGTAGGTCGTATAACCTCTTTTTTAGTGTTGGTATTTGCCGTTCTTTGGGCGCCAATAATTGAACAATTTGATTCGCTGGTTTCCTATTATCAGGAAATTACGTCGTATTTGGCACCACCTATTGTAGGTACATTTTTCTTAGGTTTATTTTGGAAGCGTTCTAACGAAAAAGGTGCTTTTGCCGGTTTGATGTCTGGCTTGTTATTAGCAGCCATTATTATGATATCAAAGTATGTGCTTGATGTGGAAATTAGTATGCATTTCCTTCTTTTAGCGCCAATTATCCTCCTTCTAAGCGTAGCTGTTAATGTAATCGTTAGTATTTTCTCTCATTTGCCTGATGAACAGAAAGTCAAGCAAAATACATGGACGTTGGAAATTTGGAAACAAGAGACGGAAGAGCTTAAAAATGTGGTGTGGTATAAAAATTTTAGAGTATTATCCTTACTGCTTGTGATTGCTTGTTTCACGATGTACTTTATTTTTTATTAAATAGAAAAATAATATAATGAAGTAGATACTACTTATTTTACAAGTAGCTTTTATATTTTGCATCTTTCCAAGTACTACCTAATAATACAAAAGAACAGCCCAGCTTATTTTTTGTATTGGTTGATGAACAATCTTGTGATGCCTTAGGAATTTATATTCATTACCTTTTTTTACAAACGCTTATTATGGAGCGTTTTATTAATAGAAGTGAAAAAAAAAGGCAATATAATAAGCTTTATAAAGTTGTAGATTAAGGTTATTATATCTAAATTAGTTATTAATTTTTCATTAAATGTTAATAAATATTGTGATGGCATTTACGAATAGGTTTTTAAAGTTGTTTGTAGTTTTATTTGTTTCACATTCACTGAATGCACAGGCTTATCAAGTAAAACATCTTAGTATTGAAGACGGTTTGAGCAATGGTACAGTGAATGCCTTTGCAACAGATTCGTTGGGATATATGTGGCTTGGTACCTCTATAGGATTAAACAGGTATTCGGGGTATGAAATAAAGCAGTATTCCATATCCGATTTTTCAAACACTAAAAACAATAATATTAAAGAGGTCATTAACTATAATGGAGAACTCTACATTGTTGGCCGTGATGGCGTTCTTTTAAAATATAGATATCATCAGAATGACTTTGTTGAATTATTTTATCAGCCTACTTTTCAGTTTATATCTGCTTGTGTAATAGATAATAAAATCATTTTTGGATTGGCCCATGGTCTCATAATGTACGATCTAGATAAAAAAAAATTAGGGGAGGTTATGTATTCTGACTTTACATTCAACCGCCGTTTAATCGTTCAGGAACAATCTGTATATTCGGCGACCTCAAAAGGTGTTGTTGTGTTCGATTATGAAAAAGGAAACTTGAATGTAGTTGATACACTGCTGAACGATAAGGATATTACAGCACTTTCTATTGACGATAAAAATAGAGTTTGGATAGGGACAGAAAGAGATGGCCTTTTTGTAAAGGACAATGATAAAACAATCCTTGTTCCATTATTTAATTCATCACTAAAAACATATTCAGTTCGGGATATAGCGTTTAACGCTAATAAAGATGCCGTAATTGCTGTGGATAGATTAGGCTTGTATGTTGTAGACAAATCGCTTAAGGTTCGGCATCATTTTATGAATGATCCAGACCAAAAAAATACGTTAAGACAAAATAATATAAATCGAATATTTATAGATAAAACCGACGTTTATTGGCTTGCGGTTGGTGAAATCGGTGTTGATTTACTTTATTCAAAAGACAATCCTTTCGATAATATTTCGCATGTTTTAAATGAGAAAAATAGTATCCATAATAATATCATACGAAGTATTTATGAAGATGAGAAGAAGAATTTGTGGTTTGGAACAGAGGATGGTGTTGGCAGACGTAGTAAAGATGGAAGGTGGTCGCATTTTAATAAATCCCTGAAACTAGAAAAAACATCTGTTTTAAGTATTAATGAATATCAAGGAGAACTGATCTTGGGTACTTACGGAGAAGGGCTGTTGACTATAAATAGCGCATCGGGCGATGTAACTGAGTTATTAAAAAATCAGCAAAAAAAATTGAATCTTATATTTTCTACTTTTACAAAAGACGATGAGCTTTGGGTTGGGGGCAACGATGGGCCTTTGAGCTTGTATAATAAAGGTGAGTTTGTTCAGCGATTTCCCAGTGGAATAATAAAGTGTATACTTGAAGGAGCTGATGATTTTATGTATGTTGCCTCGGCTGCAGGAGTTTATCGTCTAAACAAACGGAATTATAGTTTTCAAAAACTAGAGGATCCTCAATATCTTAATCAAAATGTTTTAGGCAGTGCTCATGCCTTATATCTAGATTCAAACCAGAAAATATTATGGATTGGTAATGATGCAGGTATTCATAGTTATGATTTAAAGGAGCATGAGTTTAAGCACTATGATTCACAAGATGCAAGAAAGTTAGGAATCGTATATTCTATTCAGCAAGATAATGATGGTTTCCTTTGGATGGGAACTTCTACAGGTTTGTGGCGATTTAACTTGCAAGACTCCTTTTTTAGGCAATATGGTCAAGAAGAGGGCTTGGAGGCTAATGAATTTGGTTTTGGTGCATCGACTAAACTAAGGGATGGAAGGTTGGCTTTTGGTGGTCCTGATGGAGCAGTTATTTTTGATCCGGAGGAACTAGAGCAGGATGCGTTTGCATCAAACTTGTTTGTAAGTGATTTTAAAATAAATGGAGTTCAGTCTAATTCAATTATAAATGCTGGAGATATCAATTACCAGAACAAGTTAGCATTAGATTATGACCAAAATTCATTAAGTTTTACAGCGGAGGTCTTGAAATTTCATGGACCTAAAAAAGATGTGTTTCAATGGCAATTGATAGGGTCTGATGAAAACCCGATTTTGTCAGAAGATAGTAGAACTGTTTCTTATTCTAATTTGCCGTCAGGAACTTATATTTTAAACATTACATCTTTTAATGCAGACGGAGTGCAGTCTCCTCATGTGTATCGTAAGGAGATTATTATTAAAAAACCTTTTTGGAAAACGTGGTGGGCTTATATAGGGTATTTCGTCATTTTAGGGGTTTTAGGCGTACTTATTATTTTAACTGGTCGCGCCAAGAATCAGCAACGCTTTAGCGACGAAAAAATAAAATTCTTTGTAGATGTAGCTCATGATATTCGAACACCAGTTACACTTATTCAATTACTGATAAATCAACTTCCACCCGAAGATAGTAACAAAGATGCCTTTGAGTTAATAAAAAGGAATGCCAATAGTCTAAGTGAGTATGTGTCTCAGTTGTTGGAGTTTCAGAAATCTGAACGGCAGAAATTAAAGCTAAGTGTGGAGGAAGTGAAAATAAAAAGCTTACTTAAATTACTTGTCTCGGACTTTCAACCTCTGTTGGAAAGGAAATCTATGGACTTGGAGGTTAAAGCCCCAGATGTGAATATTTGGGTTGATAAAAATAAAATGAGCAGTGTTATTAATAATTTAATATCTAATGCCATTAAATATGGAGAGGAAGGTGGATCAATAAAAATCCTCGTAAAATCAAATGAAGAAAATATTAAAATAAAATTTTCGGATAATGGACTAGGTGTGCCAGAAAAGCAACAAAAACAAATATTCACCAGGTTTACTCGTGGTGATAATGTTAATCATAGTGGTATTTCGGGCAGTGGTATAGGTCTTATGTTGGCAAAACGAATTGTAGAATTGCATCAGGGTAAAATATCTTTACAAAGTAAAGAGAACATTGGTTCAACATTTATTGTTGAACTGCAGAAAGGTTCCAAGCACTTTAAAAATGATGAAATTAAAATTATTGAAACTATTGATATTGATTACGATAAGATTCCTGATATAATTGGAGAAAACAAATTGGCACTGCTGGTTGAAGATAACGAAGATCTTAGGGCAATCATTAAAGCAGAACTGGATAAAAGTTATCGTGTAATCGAAGCTCCTAATGGCAAGGAAGGACTGGTTTTAGCGGTTGAAAAGAATCCAGATATAATTATTACTGATGTAATGATGCCACTAATGAACGGTAAAGAATTGTGCAAAATCATAAAAAGCAATATTAAAACCAGCCATATTCCTGTGGTGATGATTACTGCTTTGGGAGACGTTGAAGATAAAGTAGAAGGTCTTGATGTTGGAGCTGATGCCTATGTTGAGAAGCCATTTAGTATTGAGGTCTTAAAAGCCACAATAAATAATCTATTGCGCACACGCCGGGCACTGGGCAGTATTGCAGGCAAAGAAAATATTAAGAAAGCCAATTATACGTCACCTGATGAGCAATTTCTATCTTCAGCGGTAGAACTAATTAAGGAAAACATAACTGAGCGGGATTTCACCATCGATGTGCTTTGTGAAAAATTAGGATTTAGTCGTTCAAATCTTTTTAGAAAGTTAAAAGGTCTAACAGGTATGACACCCTCTGATTTAATCATAAAGATTAAATTGAATCATGCCGTAGAATTATTCAAATCGAATCAAAATATGCGTATTGCCGATATTGCTTATGAGTCGGGTTTTCATGATCCGAAATACTTCAGTACAGTTTTTAAAAAGTTCTATGGTAAAACGCCAAAGCAATTTATGAAAAGCCAGGAAAATTGATTTTCATCCCTTTGATCGCATCCCTAAAATCTGTTAGCGCGATATTGAAACCGTGAAATAAGCGTTAATAATATAAAAATAGAGCGCAGCAATTAAAAATAAGGTAGCTCTCTTTTTTTATTATAAGGGTTTGTAATCCGTTTATTAGGGACAGGCGCTACCTCGAAGGTTGGTATTTGATTTACATGGTTATTTTTAACCTTTTTTCAGTATTTACATACGATTTTATTTTTGTGTATTATGATTGCGGTGGTTTGTAATCATCATACAATGAGTATGTAAGACATCTTGATTAGCCTTTAAACTCATCTGAACAGTTCTTAAACCCATATTTGGTTTTACTTTTGCATTTTGCGATTGCGATTGTTTTGATTTAGTTAATTCTAAAAGAAGGAGTCAGCAGATAAGCTTATTAGATATAAGATATAAAAGCAAAATAAAATTAAGTTGTATGAAGAGTATCTTTGTTATTATTGGATTACTAGTAATTAATTGTACATGGGCGCAGACTCAGCCAAAAGATGACGCTACTAAAAGATTGATTGAAGATTATAATTATGTAGTCGGTACTCAAACTGTGGGTCCTAAATATAAATTTACGAATGAGTCGATGTTGGTAGAAACAGCAAAACAAATTAAAGACATGGGTTCTAATCTACTTAAATTCTCGATGCATCCAAGATATTGTAGCGAAAATTATGGTCTTACTGAGAATAAGGAAATTACCTCATTAAAAAGATTAGCTCAATTAGAACCTTCAGTTAAAAAGGTTCTTAATATGGATTTTAAGTTTTATCATATCTGGGTGTATGGTTTTTCGCAATATTCACCTGAACCAAAAGGTCAGAAAAATGATACGAATCAAATTAAATTTATAGGAGGCTATCCCGATTTATATGCCGAGGCATTATATGAAGAATTATATGAGTTGACAAGCTATTTGTTAAAGGAATTCAATAACTCAGGCAAGGTGTTTTATCTAGGAAACTGGGAAGGAGATTGGCATTTGCGTTGGGACTATGATCGCACTAAGCCAGCTGATGAGGCTACACTAAAAGGCATGCTAAAGTGGGCGAAGGTTCGTCAGAAAGCCATCGATGATGCGAAAAGAGATACCGAATATAAGAATGTTAATATCTATCACTATGTGGAAGTGAACCTAGTGCGACGTGGCATTGAATTAGGCGATAAGGTAGTAACCAATACGATCATTAAAGAGGTGAACCCGGACTATGTTTCCTATTCTTCTTATGACGCAACAAATCCACCTAAAACAGAGCAAGAGTTGCATGTTTCTTTGAGCGAATCTTTGGATTATATCGAATCGCACCTTCAACCTAAAAAAGGATTGCCGGTAGGTAAGCGTGTATGGATTGGGGAATATGGAAGTCCTTTTATGAGGTATGGTGAGAAAGTTCAAAATGAGCGTGCAAAATGGGTGATTAATGCGGGTTTAAAATGGAACGCTCCTTTTATTCTTTTTTGGGAAATGTATAATAATGAAATCAAAAAAGAAACAGGAGAGCAAGTAGGTTTCTGGATGATAGATGATAAAGGTAGAAAACAGGAAATATGGCACACGCACAATAAGTTTTATAAGGATAGTAAACGCTTTTTAAAGCAGTACTTTAAGGAAAATAAAAAGATGCCGTCTTTATCTGTGTTTCAGGAGAAAGCTTTAAATTTTAGTAGTTTAAATTAAGAAGTATTAGTGCACACAACGTATTTAGTTCATAAGGTGGATATCGGTGATATTCGGAATGGGTTTATCTACTAATGATTAGAAGCAAAGAGAAAGTATATTTGAAATATAATTAATAACGAAACCATCAAACTATAATAAAATGAAAAAAATAGTAATATTATTATTAGTTGTAATGCCACTTGGCCTTTTGGCGCAGCAAAGGAATATCTCGGGAGTTGTAACCGATAGTATCACAGGAGCTCAATTACCCTATGTTGCAGTTCTAATAAAAGGAACTCAACAAGGAACTATTACCGACGAAAAAGGAAAATTTAACATTAAGGCTAATGGTAATGACATTCTAGTGTTTTCATACCTTGGATCAAAAAGGAGGGAGATAGCAGTCCAGATGAGATC
>Ga0209830_10001921_pt1 | contig 17455 bp, 18 predicted proteins | sample ArcticOcean_MG_C_12_FD_187439 | JGI IMG/M metagenome (GOLD analysis project Ga0209830, IMG submission 187439) | Marine microbial communities from western Arctic Ocean - ArcticOcean_MG_CB8_130 (SPAdes) (version 2) | ecosystem: Environmental > Aquatic > Marine > Oceanic | place: Arctic Ocean...
GAAATCAGCACGAAGTGTAGAGACGGTCAATGAAGTAGGTTACCACCGCTGTGATCGCGGCCTGTATCTACAAGTAGCTGGAAGCGGTACGAAGTCTTGGTTGTTCCGCTACAAATCCCCCGTCACAGCCAAGCAGCGCGAGATGGGTCTAGGATCGCTTAATCTTGTCCCATTAGCAGCCGCACGCGATATTGCCGTTGAATGCCGGCGGCAAGTCCTCAGCGGGTTAGATCCACTAGAGGAACGAGGACGGGTTAAGAAAGTAAGGCAGTTGGAGCAAGCACGCTCGATAACCTTTCAGGAAGCCGCAGAACAGTGCATTGCCAGTAAAAAGCCTGAATGGAAAAACGCCAAACATGCACAGCAATGGACAAACACGCTCAGAGCATATGCTTATCCGGCCTTCGGCACCCTACTCGTTTCCGATTTAGATACCGATCTCGTCCTAAAGGCTATTGAACCGATATGGATATCCAAGGCTGAGACCGCCAGTCGCGTTAGACAGCGTATCGAAACTATCTGGGATTGGGCACGCGCGCGGAAGTATGTCGAAGGTGAGAACCCTGCCCGCCTACGCGGTCATCTTGATAAGATCCTCGCAAAGACTGCCAAAGTAAAACGGGTCAAGCATCACGCAGCAATTCCATACAAACAGATAGCTAGGTTCATAAAAAAGCTGAGAGGCCGCAAGGGAAGCTCAGCTTCAGCAATGGAGTTTATGATATTGACCGCAGCGCGAACAGGCGAGGTCCGTGGTGCAAGATGGCAGGAGATTGATTTCACAGCCAAAGTATGGATCATTTCTGCTGGTCGCATGAAAGCTGGTAAGGAGCATCGAGTGCCGCTCTGCGAGCGTGCTTTAGAAATGCTCAATAGTATCAAATCCAATCGAAACCCAGACGAGTTTGTATTTCCCGGCTGGAAGGCTGGGACCGGGCTAAGTGATGGGGCCATACTTGCCCTATTGAGAAAGATGGATGTGGGGCCATACACACCGCATGGCTTCCGAAGTTCGTTTCGAGACTGGGCCGCAGAGGAGGCTCACCAGTTCTCAAATGAGACTGTTGAGCTCGCATTAGCTCATACTATCAGAAACTTAGCTGAAGCGGCTTACCGGCGTGGAGACCAGTTGGAGAGGCGCAGAGAGCTGATGGCGGCTTGGAGTGAATATATTGGCTAAAACAGACAACAAAACCGAAAGCCATTTGGTGTTGCTAAACAAAAAAACTGGCAAAGTCGCATCAACAAACAACTGGCTGTTGGTGCTAGCAGCGCGTGCCCATACCAGTGGTGACACAAGCGGCATTGCAGGTCTCTTACCGCAGGAGCAAGCCAAAAAGTTGCTTGTCAGCAACGAACTATCGACAAAAGTGGCCCGAAGGGCAAAGGACGGCAGGCTAACCGATAACATATCCGATCAAGCAGTAACTTTGCTACCTCAACTTGCTGTATTGTTTGGGGATCAGCACCCCATACACAAAACCATCACTCGAGAGAATTTTTGTGTCTGGGTAACCAAACAACTAGCAGATGAAACATCATTTGCGTCTAGAAATGCACTTCATAGTGGCTGCGAGGATCTAATCTACAACACTACCGGTTACAAACCTCGATCTGCACGATGGTGGCAAGATCAAATAAAAAAAATGCAGAGTTAAGCACCGCATTCCTTATATTTCCTACAAGAACGCTGAACAGATATCATAGGAGTTGTTCAGTTATGGAAAATCTTAGGACTATTCGCACATTGCGGATGAAAGACCTGCCGTCAAAGGTAGGATTTCAACCTTCCACGATTTACGGCTTAATTGCCCAAGGCAAATTTCCAAAACCCTTCAAGCTAACTCCCGGCGGCCGAGCCGCAGGGTGGGATGAGGCTGTAATCGATGCGTATATTACCGCGCGTATGGAGGAACTGTCATGAGTAAGAATGGTGACAATCCCAAGAATAGAAAGGGCAACTTGGACTTCTCAAAGTTTAAGATAACGTCTGGCAGCTCAGACATGCCCATCGCGCGCAAAATCATATTACATGTTCCGGTTACTAAACCTGCAAAGCAGAGGTACGTCAGAGTACAACGTGATAACCAGTACCATTTTGAATGCGCTGTACTGAACCTAGAAGGCGAGGAGAGACCTTTTTTACTCTCGCCTGAAATCGCGCAGGCAATTGCCAAAGACGCCAAAAGGGTAACCCTCAAACTCGCGATTGATCGCCAAGGGAACCTCTTCCTTTGGCCAGTACCTCCAGTACCGGAAGATGGTCATGACAACCCGTGGAACCAAAGTCAGCGCGAAGTGGCTGAACTTGCACAAGCCCAATGGGTGCGCCTTACATCCAATCGGACGGTGGGTTGTTATGAGCCGATTGTAGCCCAGGGAGACATACCCGAGCCGGTTTGGCCTGATTTGTCTATGGAGACAATTCTTACAATCGCGTTCGGGTCAACACATATCATCACGGACCATGAACACCCTGCCCTGCAGAAACTTTGGGGGCTAGAATGATGTATACTGAGGTTGCAAGCCTACCCTTTCGGAAGATCTACGCGATCGACTTTGAGTACTGCGGTGCAGATGGCGAGATACCAAACATCGTCTGCATGGTTATCGAAGATCTCCGGTCTGGTGAAGTAAGCCGGTATTGGTGTGACGATCTTTGCGAAATGAGAACTCCCCCGTTTGAAACGGGGGGGGATGTTGCCTTGCTTGGCTATTATGCACCTGCAGAGGTGCAGAGCATGCTCGCTCTGGGCTGGGATGTCGACGCGTCGGTCATTGACCTGTTTGCAGAGTTCCGTTGCCAAACGAACGGTAATCCTGACGTTGGTCGGAAATCACTGGTCAGTGCTCTACAGCTCTATGGGCTGGAGCAATTTATCCCTGAAGAAAAAGACAGCATGCGCGATCTGATCCTGTCTGGAGGTCCGTGGTCCGAGGCTCAACGCTCTGCAATCCTGGATTATTGTCAACAAGATGTCGTTGCACTTGGTCCTTTGTTAAATGCGATGCTGAGGCATGCACCTTGGTCCGAGCTTCAGTTTAATCAGGCCCTACTCCGAGGGCGATACATGAAAGCCGTTGGGGCGATGCAACATCGCGGCATTCCAATAGATTTGGGTCTGTTGGACAAGTTGAATGCTAACTGGGAAGACATAAAGCTAAACCTCATCGAAAATGTAGACGCCCAGTATGGTGTCTACGTCGATGGGCGTTTTAAAGAGGCTTTGTTTCAATCCTATCTTGCGCGTGAGGGGATCCCTTGGCCTCGACTGGATAGTGGTCGCCTCGCTCTTGATCGCAACACCTTCAGCAACATGAGCAAGCGTTATCCTATCGTACAGCCATTACACGAACTGCGGAAAACGTTGGGTGAATTTAAACTGAACAACCTTGCAGTTGGCCGAGATGGACGTAACCGAACGCTTCTATCACCCCTCGCCGCAAAGACAGGTCGCAACCAACCGAGCACCACTAAGTTCATATTTGGTCCTGCCAAATGGATACGTGGCTTAATTAAGCCCACTGAGGGGTCCGCGTTGGCCTATTGTGATTGGTCTTCGCAAGAAATTGCAATCGCCGCGGCGCTCTCAAACGACGACCTTCTCTGGGCGGCATATGAGAGTGGTGATCCGTATATTGCATTTGCAATCCAAGCGGGCCTAGCACCACCCGGGGCAACCAAAGATACGCACAAAGGCATCCGTAACCGCTGTAAGTCGGTGGTTCTGGGCACCAATTATGGCATGAGTGCATACGGAGTTGCACAGGCCGCAAAAATCCACGAACTGGAAGCGAAGGCGTTGCTCCAAAAGCACCGTGAGACCTATCGTAAGTTTTGGGCCTGGGCCGAAAACAACAAAGATCGTGGATTGCTCGGCCTCAAATTGGAAACTTGCTTCGGTTGGCCCATCCAAGTGACCGCGGGTGATGTAAAGGCAAATACGTTCTTGAACTGGCCAATGCAGGCGCATGGCGCAGAGATGATGCGTGTTGCTTCTATTCTTGCGGTAGAACGCGGTATCAAACTCTGCGCTCCGATACACGACGCTCTTCTGATTGAGGCGCCCAGTGATCAAATAGATTCAGAGGTCGTAAGACTGAAAGAATGTATGTCGGAAGCCAGTGAGGCTGTCTTGGGTGAGGGAAAAGTTTGCAGGGTTGATGCGGATATTGTCCGCCATCCAGATCGCTACATGGACGAACATGGCCAACAAATGTGGGACCAAATCATGGGTCTCATGGATAAAACTCAAGGATAGACCAACGCGGTTTCCGCGGGACACCTACGCGCGTTCCGCGGCACCGTATCTATATCCTTATTATTCTCCTTTAATATAAATATGGGGTAGTACTATGAGCCGTATGAGAGCCGCTCAGCGAGCAAAACGGGATGCACTGTTCCTAAAAGGGCCAGTTAAATTTGGTTGGATAAATCAGAATATACCCGATCCAACATCAAGGCTGATTTTGGTCGCCAGGGCGTTTATGGGAATACCTGAACCCCAAACTTCCGAAGTTACGTTAACAGCCATGGTGTGGGACTGCGCGGGGATCGAGAGCCATGATCAGCGATCCAGGGTGCTAAAGAAGATTGACCAGCGATGTGAAGGGTACTGGGTTGAGCGGCGTGATGGCCGCACTGCCGTTTTACACAAAGGCAAAAACCCAAATGAAAATACCCCTGGGTGAAACTTGCGGTCCAACAATTTAGGTCCTTGGACCAAAGACCACGGGCCTAAAATAAGGGAGTACTGCTTCTGATTGATTGACCACAATCCTTGTGTTGTGCCGCAGTAACCCCCGGTCCGTGAACCATGAACCTAGGCTATAGCTCCCAATCTTTGCGCCAGTCCTTGGACAGATGACCGTGGTCCACGAACCAAGTCTCCAGCTCCTTCAGTTCGCCGCGCATCTGGCGCCCCTGCTCAGCCCTACGCTTGGCCTCTGCGCGCTTCTCTTTAGTAAAGCGCCCGTGTTTGGTTCTAGCCTCTGTGAGTCGTGCAAGACCGTCCTTGGTCCTCGGACCGGTGGAAGCCCCTCCATGGAGCTTACAGCGCCCCACAGGCAGTCTAGCGGGACGCTGGCACAAAGTGCCTCGACGGGTCCGGGCCTCGCACCGAATACCCTGCCAGTTTGGGCCGTATAGCCATGGTTTGGGATTAGCTTCCATTGTGCTCAACTATCATCGGTTTATGGGGTTCTATTATACCCCATCTTGGATGGCTTTGCTAGGCATGCGTGGCTTGGTCCACGGACCGCGGCCCGAGCAAAACCATCCAATCCCAACTGTATCGCGGCAACACTATAGGCAGGTCTTAGGTGCGTGCTCTATTGTCTGTGGCCTGTGGCTCTCGGTTCTTGGTCCACGGGCCTAATCGGGATGGTTCAGTAACCCCGGGCCAAGTTTCATGTAGCGAAATGCAGAGTGTTTTGTCATTCGGCATGGTTACAAAATGGCCCTGCCCGTCTCAAGTGTTTTTGTGTGACAGAACCAAAGCGTTGTGAGTTGTTAACGGAAGGCTAAGTAGTATGTCCAAGATAGGCCTGACGCACTATAGGATCATTAATCAACTCCTTGCCAGTACCTTTGGCCGCCACCGCTCCATGCTCGAGAACGTAGGCGAAATTGGCCACGCGTAAGGTTCGGTGTAAATCCTGTTCGGCAATGACAATTGTGATGCCAAGATTTCGCAGATCAGGAACAATCCGAAAGACCTGCTTCGCTATAGCTGGCGCGAGGCCAAGGGTTGGCTCATCAAGCAACAAAACTTTGGGAAGCGCCATTAGCCCACGACCTAGAGCGAGCATTTGCTGTTCGCCGCCCGACATCGTGCCCGCATGCTGGTCCTTGCGTTCAGCGAGACGTGGAAACAAATTGTAAACCAACGAAATCGTTTCATCCCTTTCGGACAGGGCGCGCCTGTTGACCGCACCAAGAACGAGATTTTCATACACCGACAAATCAGGAAAAACCAAACGCCCCTCCGGGACAAGAACAATCCCGCTGGCGACGCGTTCATGGGTCCGCAGCCTATCAATGCGCTGACCATCGGCAAAAAGTTGTCCTGATCTGACAGGCAAAAGACCGGCGAGAACGCGCATCAATGTGGACTTGCCCGCCCCATTTGCACCAACGATTGCGGTGATTTCACCGGGTTGAGCCACTAGAGAAACACCTTGTAAGACCCGGATCTCCCCGTATCCCGCATGCAGGTCAGAGGTTTCAAGCAGCATCAGTCCGTCTCCTCATCACCGTCATCCGTCCCGAAATAGGCCTCGGCTATTGCCGGGTTAGCGCTTATGGTTTCTGCGGTTCCATGCGCGATCAGTTGACCATGATGCAGAACAGTAATGCAATCAGACATGCGATTAAGAGCACTCATGACGTGTTCTATGATCAGGATTGTCAGCCCCATACGATCCTTCAACGTCAAGAGAGCAGTAATCATATCATCGACCTCTGTTGGTGTGAGACCTGCCATCACCTCATCGAGCATCAAAAGTTTAGGATCCGTTCCGAGGGCACGCGCGACTTCGAGGCGCTTACGCGTTGCCAGCGTGAGCGTCCCAGAGGATTGGTCTGAAAGCCCGATCAGACCACATTGGGTTAGAATTTCATCCGTAATACCTGCAATCTCGCCCCGCACTGGCGTCTGCTTGCGTCCGAATAGAACGGCAATTTCGACATTTTGCCGTACAGTCATGCCGGAAAACGGGCGTACGATCTGAAAGGTTCGCGCAATACCCGCGTGGCAAATCTGATCAGGGCGTTTTCCGTCGATCCGGGTGCCGGCAAATGAAATTGTGCCCGACGTCAGTGATTGATTTCCAGCAACGATGGAAAAAAGCGTCGTTTTCCCAGCCCCATTGGCGCCCATCAGCCCGTGAACCGACCCTTCCTCGACATACAACTCGACAGCGTCCAGCGCCTTGATGCCACCAAACGTTTTGGTCAGGTTTTGTATATCAAGTAGGCTCACCTGCCCCCTCCTCGAAGCAATCCAGTCAGCCCGTTGGGCACAAACCGCACAAAAAAGATCAGGCTCAGACCGAGGAAAACGAGATAGAGTTGCGGCGAGACGCCCCTCAGGGTTTCAGACAAAGCAATCAGGAAAACTGCGCCAAGGACGGGTCCACGCGCGTCCCCTGCTCCGCCGATTATCGCTATGGTCACGATGGTAAAGGAGATTGTGGGCGAAAAAACCTGCAATACTTCGAAATAGGTCGACCGCAGTGCCATGACTGCACCCACCATTCCGGGAATTACGGTTGAAAGCGCAAAGGCTAGAACCTTGTATCGCGTAATGGGGATCCCAATCGTCTCCGCAGCGGTTTCATCTTCGCGAATTGCAACAAGACCCTGCCCGAACCGAGATAGTCCGATGACATGGCGCAAAAGCGTAGCAACCGCCGCGAGTGCCAGCATCCAAACAAGCAAGGTCTGCGTTCCCGGCGCGCCAAACAGAAGTCGCGAAGATTGCCCCAGCGCAGTCTCTACCACCAGAAGGACGTATTTCACTAACTCGGAAAGCCCAAAGGAGAGGATCACGAAATAGGGTCCACGTACCCGTAAGACGGGCAGTGCCACGATTAACGCAAACACGCCCGCCACCAGCCCCCCCATTGGCACCAACACCCAGATAGGCCACTCGCTGAACAGGGTGGCCATCATGTAAGCGCCAAGCCCATAGGCGACAGCATGCCCTAGAGATATATATCCTGTCAGGCCAGAGAATAGGCTCCAGCTTTGCGTCAGAGCGATCCACATGGCAAGGTTCAGAGCAACAATCTGCCAGTAAGGGCCCGCGCCAATACTGCCAAAATAGAGCAAACCAACCCCAGCCAGAATGACGGTGATCAACGTAAAGGTGTCCCTCATGCGCGTTTCCTCACGCCTAAAAGACCTTGAGGGCGTAATATGATAGCCAAAACGAAACCGCCATAGATGAGGATGGAACGCGCCTCGGCCGAAAAAATCGTAACAGCGTAGATTTCCATAACTGCTAACAGGAAACCCGCGATGATACCGCCACGGATATTGCCCAGCCCGCCAATAATGATCACCACAAATGCCGCGATGGTAAAGCGAAAACCCATAAAGGGATTGGTCTGTTCTGTCATTGACAAAAGAGTACCGGCAATGGCCGTTACTGCAAATCCGATACTGATAGCAACCATCTGAACCTTTTCAACATTGACGCCCACGATGCGCGCCGCCTCTCGATGTTGGATCAGGGCGCGTATTTCGATTCCAAAAAGAGTCTTCTTGAGAAAAATTAGCATGGCAATAAGCAAGGTAACAGCACAGACAAGCGCCGCGATCCGGTTCCCAGTCATCGCTAGGTCGCCAAACCGATAAACCTCATCAAGATGCCGGTAAGCACGCGGTGTGGCGGTAAACAAAAGCGCGGTAACATTCTGCGTAACCACTGACACCCCAAAAAAAAGTAAAAGCGAGCGTCCCTCAATAACAGACGCATCGAGTTCCTGGGCAAGTTGATGGCGAAAGAGAGCGAAGTAAAGCGCCAGCCCTATGGCTGCCCCAAAGACTGCGATCAGCGGCAAAGCAATCAGGGGTGAGAGGCTAGTCAGGGTGAACCACCAGAACGCAGCAAAGGCTCCGACCATCAGAATATCGCCATGAGCAATATTCAGAAGCCGCATGGTGCCGTACACAAGGTTAAGTCCCAGCCCGATCAAAGCGTACAACGCACCAAGTACTGCTGCCGCAAACAAAAGCTGAGCGGACAAGAGACTTTCTATCATATCACCAAACCCTTAAGCTTGTTGCCCGACCTGAAGGATTACAGGCCAGGCAAGCGGGTGCATGTGCTATTGAAGCGGTGCTGTGGCAATGTCTTTCGGCCAGACGAGCTGTACCTTGTCGCCTTGTCTTTGTACAAAAGCCGTAGGTGTGACACTGTTTTGTACGCCGTCAAACCGTACCTCGCCATTGATTGTATCAAATGTACCGTCCGTTATAGCTGCACGCAGGGCATCTTTGTCGAGCCCGGCAGTTGCAACTGCCTGCTGAAGTATCTCGACCGACATATATGCCAAAGCGCTGTCGAGGTAATCTGGCTCTTGCCCAAACTTGGCGACATAGGCGTCAAAGAACGGCTTCGCGCGCGGCCAGGCGCTTTGCTCAGGTGACCAGTGGGCGAGGGTTACGACGCCATCTGCAGCCGGCCCAAACGCTTTGCCAAAGGCGTCTATAGTAGGTCCAATCAGGAGGAATTGAAGATCAGCCTCCACGCCCAGTTCACGTGCCTGCCCCATATAGAGAAACGCATCCGCAGGGTAGGTCAGCGCCAGAACCGCATCTGCATCAGCCGCCTTTATCTGGATAATCAGCGGCGTCATGTCAGAGATATCTGGCGGGTAGTTTTCACTCATCCGGATTTCAATACCTGCCTTTTTCAGAGCGGGTGTGAGAAAGCTCAGATTCTCCTGACTAAAGGGCAGAACGTTGGAGATGATAGACACAGAAGTGATCCCAGAATAACCCAACATCGCTGCGAGTTCCGGCCCTATCTGATCAGGAATTGCTGAGGTGGGAAACCAGATGTTGCCAGGCTGAACTTCGCGGATCGCGACAGAAGCCGCCGTATTGCCAACGATAGGGAAACCATATTGTTCGGCAATGCCTGCCACGTTCAGATGGTGCGGCGTTCCCCAAGGCGCAAGCAAAAGATCCACATCATCAGAAGTGATCAGCCGCTCATAGAGTTGGGCCGATTTTGCCGGATCGCTCTCATCATCATAGCTGACAAACTCCACGGGGCGTCGTTCGCCTACCACGTCCAGACCACCATCAGCATTCACCTGATCGCGCCAAAGTTCATAGGCCTGTTCCTGAGAAGGGGCAGCCGCCGCGAAAAGACCAGTCCGCGCCATAGTGTATCCAATCCGAACCGGATCTGCGGCCCACGTCGGTAGGGCCGCAGAAACAAGCATAGCTGTAGCTGCGAGGCCCAAAAGCTGTTTTCTGTTCATTGTTATCTCCCTTTTGTTGTTCCGGTCACACCGTTTTGGTGCTTACATCCGGCTGATAAATTCGTCAGCGGCCACCACCCACTCTCCTTCAGGGTCGGCGGACGCGTAAGATGCACCTAGATGATCAACATCAATCAATGTTTGGGTGCTGATGCTGTTTCCAACGCTGCGTAAAGCCTCTACAAACTTTGTGCCCTGCGCGCACAAATGGAGAAAGTCATTCTCGCCCCAAGCGACATGAAAAGGTGGTGCACCGGCACGCACATAAGTCAAAGGCGAGGCGTCGGTCTCTTGTCCCTCCTCGCGATCGCCCAAAAAACGGGGGTTCATAGACAGGCCTGATTTCGGGCCAAAAAGATAGGTGCCGGAAATTGGTAGCGCGCCCCGAATGACATCCATCGGCAACTCGCGTTTCTCTTGCCAGTCCGTCTTGAGGGCAAGCATTGATGCAAGATGCCCCCCCGCCGAATGACCCGACACAAAAAGCCGCGCCGGATCAGCCCCAAATTCTTCAGCACGCGCAATGATTTGTGCAACACCATCCGCTACATCCTCAAACCCAGCAGGCCAGATATGCGCTGGTGCCAGCCTATAGCCCACACTTGCAGCAGTGATACCTCTTGCGGTCAAGGCCGGCGCACAAAAGGCCATCCACTCTTTGTATCCATTGGTCCATCCACCACCATGCAACAGGATAAGAATGTCGCCGCGCGCCGTGTCCGACGGATAAACCGCCACGGACTGATACGGGTCATCACCATGCTGCCATTCCACCGTAGGCACCTTGTCGACCTGATCCATAACCCGCGCATGGTATTTTTCTCCAATTTCAGTAAACGTATCTTGCGCTGGATAATTCTCAGGATGCATCTTCATCCTCCAAAATTCGCGCTAGCACTCGCTCAGAGCTGAGCGGCAGCGCCTTGGAAACCCCGTAACAACATGCATTCACGGCATTCGCAATCGAAGCAGGCACAGCATTCAAACCAATTTCGCCTGCGCCTTTAGCACCAAAAGGCCCATCAGGTTCAGGGTCTTCAATGATTATAGAATGGATCGGCGGTGCGTCCGCCGATGTTGGTATTTTGTAATCCATAAGAGACGGATTGGCGAGACGCGCTCCGTCCCAAATCATCTCTTCGTAAAGAGCAAAGCCCATGCCCTGAACAAAACCACCTTCAATCTGTACTTCTACAAGGCGCGGGTTGATGGCGCGTCCAACATCCATCGCACTCCATGCTTCTGTCACTTGTGTTTGGCCCGTGACTTCATCAATTTCGATATCCACCAAAGTGGCCGCAAAGCTGAACACGCCAATTCGCGGGAATGGCAAACCAAGAGCGATTGCGCGTTTGGGATCATGGGTTGGTTCCTCAAAGACAAGTGTATGACTGCCCACGATAGGTCCGCCCTTTGCCCAATGTGCCCGACCTGAAATCGCGGCAAAAGGCAGGTCTTCGTTTGCCCCCTTTGCCGCCACACGGCCTCCGTTGCGCAGTTCCAGATTCTCGATTGGAACATCTAGAATTTCGGAGGCGTGTTCCATGATCTGTCGAACGACTTCACGCGCAGCCCCAGCGACGGCACGGCCCGTGGTATAGGTCACTCGACTGGCCGTTGTTCCCCAGTTATAGGGCGACCCGTCGGTATCAGGACTAGAAACTGACACCATATTTATTGGTATTTTCAATGTCTCTGCGCAAATCTGGGCAAGCACGGTATCAGAGCCCTGGCCAATATCAGTCGCACCTGTATTCAGTGAGATTGTGCCATCCTCCAGCATGCGCACGATAGCCCCCGTGCCAAGAAGCCCAGAAATATGAGCGGTCAGCGCAAGGCCCCTGCCACGGCGCTTGCCCAAAGGCGTTTTGCTCGACGGACAGCTTGCCCAACTGGAGGCTTCTTCGATCGCGTCGATGCAGCGTCCCAGCCCATTGGAGGCGATTTTTGGCCCCGCGAACCAGCGGTCTCCTTCCTTCAAAATGTTGCGGCGGCGTATTTCAATCGGGTCTATATTGAGCTGGCGCGCAATCTGGTCAATCTGTTGCTCACCTGCAAAAGTTACTTGTGGATTGCCAAAACCACGATACGCGCCAAAGCGCAGTTTGTTGGTATAGACAAGCTGCCCGCGCGCGCGCATATTGGGAATCCGATAAGGACCCCCTGCCATCAAAAGAGCGTATCCCATCACGCCTGGACTGTCGTCCGCAAAGGCGCCACAATCGACTAGAACCTCACAATCTCTGGCGAGTATTTTACCTTGTGAATCAACGCCTGTTTTCATTCTTATTTTGAATGGATGACGTGCGCGCACGATCTCAAAATCTTCTTCTCTAGTAAGAATGCACTTTACGGGACGTCCCGTTTTCAGAGCCAACGCAACAGTCAAAGGCTGGATATGAGATTCCATCTTGTTACCAAAGCCACCGCCGACACGCGGTGTCAGACTGCGCAGTTTTGACATGGGCAGGTCGAGGCTTTCGCAAACATTGGCCTGAACGCGAAATACAGATTGATTAGAGGACCAAAGAGTCACACGCCCTTGCGCATCCACGTCAGCCAGCGCACCGCAGGGTTCCATTGCGACATGCGCCTGGGGTGCGGTAGTGAACTCATCTTCCACTATCAGGGCGCACGCATCCCATGCTGTATCCACATCCCCTTCTGATAACTCGGTTCGAGAACACAGATTACCTTTACTGCCTGTATCAAACACTTTGAGGTAGTCATCCAGATGCTCGTGAAGGATCGGCGCATCATCTACCAAACCTTCTTCCGGCGACAGCACAGCAGGCAGTTCCTCATATTTCACGCGGATCAGGTTCACAGCCGCGCGTGCCTGCTCCAGCGTCTCTGCCGCAAGAGCAGCCACCGGTTCACCCAGATAAAGCACCTTGCCCTTGGCTAGCGCATGTTCATCCTTGATGAACGCACCCATACGACTGGCGGGCACGTCATCGCCTGTGAGAACGCCAACGACACCGGGGGCCTCCAAAGCCTCGGCCACGTCATAGGACAGGATGCGTGCATGTGGATAAGGACTGCCCAGGATTGCCGCATGGAGCATACCAGAGCGGTATAGATCATCAATAAATTCCGCGCGGCCGGTTACCTTTTCACGATTCTCTAGCTTCGGGATCGAGAGGCCAACTGCAATGCCGGCGGGTATATCTAGATCTAGGCTCATGGTGCGACCTCTTTGGCAGCTTTTGCAACGGCTTCCACAATACGGACATATCCGGTGCACCGGCACAGGTTACCTGACAGGGCGCTGCGGATCTCATCATTTCTGGCGATTGGGTTCTCTGCGATCAAATTGCGCGCCGTAATCAGCACGCCACTGGTGCAGAAGCCGCATTGCACACCACCCGAAGCGATCATCGCCTCTTGCAGCTCGCGCATAACCGTATCGTCCGCATAGCCTTCAAGCGTGGTGATGCAGCGGCCCTCGCAGGCGCCTGCCATTGTGAGACAACTACGCACAGGCACGTCATCAATCATCACAGTGCAGGCCCCACAAACCCCCTGATTGCAGCCGCGTTTGGCGGCGCGCAGTGACAGCTTATCGCGCAAAACATCGAGCAGCGTTGCACCCGATGGAGCTAAAACCTCCACTTCTTTCCCGTTAAGTGCCAGAGTAAAGACCTGCTTTTTTGACATTACACGGGCTCCATCACATCAGCTATCGCAGCGCTCACCATCCGTGGAATTAGCTGCAAACGGTACTGAGACGAACCACGCACATCATCCAGTGGATCCGCAAGTTCCCTGAGGGCCTGGCCAAATTCGGCAATCGCGTCAACATCATGCATTTTTCCGGCAAGGGTCGCTTCGGCCTCTCGGCTTCGCAAGGGACGCGGCCCACAAGCCCCGACCGCCACCCGTACGCCTTGATCAACGGCGCAGCAGGCAACTGATGCAGTGGCATAATCTCCGGGCGTGCGCGCAAGCTTGCGATAGACGGAACGCGCCTCCTTCGGGCTGGGCAGAAAAACTGCCGTGACTATTTCGCCCAGTTCCAGAGCAGTTTCGTACCAGTCGAGTACATAATCCAAGACGGGTAGTCTCCTGACACCATCTGGGCCCGTGATTTCAACTTCGCCATCTGCACAGGCAAGAACAGGGAGATAGTCGGCTGCTGGGTCAGCATTTCCAATTGCGCCCCCCATTGTGCCCATATTACGAATTACACTGTTGGCAATCTGCCCCGCGGCCAACCGGATCATTTCCAGATCGCCCTTAAGGAGATCACATGTCGCGATGTCACTGTGGCGGGTCATCCCTCCGATCCGCAAACTGTCTCCCACCCGTCCAATCCCGCGCAAGCCATCAATGTTGGCAAGGCTAACAAAATGGCTGGCGTCTATCAGACGTGCGTTTTTCATGGCTACAAGCGAAGCTCCACCCGACATGGGCCGCGCCTCGGGATGTTCAACGAGGAAATTCACCGCCTCATCCACACTTTTCGGGGAGACGACAAAATTCATGAAGTGACAGCTCCGGTCTCGACGCGTTTTGCAAACACGGTTACGAACTCGTCAGAAAGGCTTTTGGCTTTCTTCTTCATAAGGCCCAGACCATACTTTCCAAGGCGCCCCGTGACATTCACGTCTGAGGACCAAGACACTTCGGTCAAATTTGACTCAATTTCCATTAGGCTAAGAAAGTTTCGGGCGGTCAGCATGCTGGCACGTGACCCTTCCTCTCCAGAGGCTTTGGAACGGATGGATTCAGGCGCGGCTTCTTCTTCTACATCTATCACCAAATTGAACTTGGCCGAGATGGGACCAATCTTGATCCCGATAAGAGCATGATAGCGGTCTTCGCTGATTTTTTCGGCGGCTTCGCAGCCCGGAATGCAGCGTGCCATCAAGCCTGGGTCGCGAATCGCCTCCCAAACTTGCAAGCGTGAGGCCGCAATCGTGAAGGTACCGTCGAGTTGCATGTCATCCCTCCTGCGTCAGCCGCGCCGCACTTCAGGTACAATCATCTTGGGATCTATCAGCCGACCTTCTTCTACAACAATCTTGCCGTCGAGTTCGATCGTACAGTCGCGCATCGGTACGTCGTAATGTCCCTTGGTAGTCCTCTTACCGCCCCCTTGACTGTTTGGGCCTGTCGAGAACAGAAAATTACCAGGAAAACAGCGCGACGCAGCACGGCTCCTTTCCGGCGCATCGCCATATAGCGCGATCGAGTCCCAGCGGCATTGCGGATTGAGGCCCCAACCCAGATGCGATAAGGCATAAGGGTCCCGGTCACCTTTAAATTCCTCTCCGCGCTTGAGCCACTCCTTCATCAGAGTGGCATCAAGTCCGCCATCAATAGAGACCACATGCCCATCCTCAATATCAAGGTGGATGGGATCCATGACATAACGACAATAAGGGAGTATCACGATGTCACCAGGCATAATGACTACTTTCCCTTTGGCCGAGCCTTCATTTGGAAACGTATGGATAAGACCTACACCCCAGTGATCAAACCGGCCAGGCTCGTCGGCTATTCCGTATTGGATCATCACCGGATATTCTCCGCGCGAATAGGTCAGGTCCGTCCCGTGCTTGGATGTCACGTGGATGTTGGTGGATTGCTCGTAGACTTTTCCGGCATGCACCACCGCATCTTTTAACCCTGGCGGCGATTGCAGTTGCTCCAGATCATCTGGTGCATCGATTATCATCTGAACACGTACACCTGCCTGCTGCACCTCACGTAGCCATTTTGCAAACAGAGGTACGTGAAAAATTAGGATCATGTCGCATTGCATAAGCGCTTCAAGCGTGCCCTTGCACTTGCCAATCGTTGGTACACCAACCTTGGTCCAACCCGGGATCATGTTCACGCACATTTCATAGATGTCGGCCCCAATTTCGTCAGCAGCAGCAAACGCAGCCTGAATGTACTCGCGACGCGTACCAAGATCGGACACGATGGCAACCGTTTGACCCGGCGATACGTTGCAGAGTTCGAACTGTTTTTTGAAAAGATGGGCCAACTTACCTGGGTTAACCTCCTGGGACCGAATTGCAGCTTCCATCTTTCTTCCCCCTGTGATTTTCTTTTAGTATTAAAATAGGTGAACAAACTTGATCATATATCACCTGTTTAATGCGATTCGTGTCAATAGCGAATGATATTCGCTAATTTCGCGTTAAAACAGGAGAAGCTGGTATGGCCCGCTTAAAAAACGAAAAAATGCGCGATTCAATTTTGTTATCCGCAGAAAATCTGTTTTCTGAGCATGGTTACATGGGCACAACGATGTCTCAAATTGCCAAGAAAGCTGGGACCGCAACGTCAAACGTCTACGTCTACTATCCATCCAAAATTGAAATCGCCTTCGCAGTTTTCGATCCATGGTTGCGCCAAAGGATCTCTGGATTGAGGGACGACGTGGCAGATCAGACGACGCCGAGTCAAAAACTCGAATGCCTCGTAAATGGGCTTTTTAATGGGATTGCAGCCGACGAGACAGGCCGAACGCTTACACTGATGCAAGCCTTGGCCATGGCGAAGAAAACCGACCACTACAGTCCGGAATTGCTAAACTGGACCGAAACGCAGATCCTAAAGATGGTTCAGGGCGCTCTCACAGATGGCAATCCACAAACGCTTGCATCAGCAGCTCATGTATTGATGCTGTGTTTTGACGGTGTGGCCTTGCGACAGAACTTGCACCGAGATGCTAACGCAGATGCGCAGACTGCACAGGCTTTCCTGACCCTGTTGCTCGAACTTAACGCTGTTTAGACAGTGCACTCAGACAAAACAAAAACAGGTGCTGGCAACTTAATGAGAACTCGCATCGGATTGCCAGCACAACTTTCATCTATGCGCTCAATAATTGACGCCACTCGGCGAGAGCAGCGGCACGGTTCAGCTTGAAATTGACGAGTGAATAAAGATGGCATCCGAACAAAATTACCCCCGAATGAATTTACAAGGCTAATACTAAAGGCCCAAGGGGCATGGCCCGTGATCCGGGGTCAGCGGTCCATCGTCTGACGGTTGAGGATTAGGCCAAGTAACCCCTGCTGTTGGGCCTTGGTCCACGGACCGCGGCCCGAGCAAAGCTATCCAATACCAACTGAGATAAGTAAGCACTATATGCTGGACGAAGGTGGATGCTCTATAGACAATAGTACACCAGTTGCTTGGTTCCCGTTCTACGGGCCTAGGCGGGATGGTCCAGAAACCCCGGGCCAGGTTTAAAGTAGCGAAATGGGGAGTGTTTTTCATTAGACGAGGTTACAAAGTCGCTCGTACGACCTCAAATAGTTTTCTCTGACAGTGCCAAATCCACTTATATCGGATCACATCCGTTCGCGATGCAGGATGTAGAACCCGGCGACGACCGTGATGCTAACACCGGCGATAGTAGCAAGATTCGGTATGTCTCCCCATATGAGGTATCCCAACAGGCCCGCCCAAATAACCCCTGAATACTTGAAAG
>Ga0209830_10001931_pt1 | contig 17394 bp, 21 predicted proteins | sample ArcticOcean_MG_C_12_FD_187439 | JGI IMG/M metagenome (GOLD analysis project Ga0209830, IMG submission 187439) | Marine microbial communities from western Arctic Ocean - ArcticOcean_MG_CB8_130 (SPAdes) (version 2) | ecosystem: Environmental > Aquatic > Marine > Oceanic | place: Arctic Ocean...
GTTAGCTCCTTACGCAAAAGGTGGAAAAGTAGGTTTATTCGGTGGAGCTGGAGTTGGAAAAACAGTTACTATTATGGAATTAATAAATAATATCGCAAAAGCACATGGTGGATTTTCAGTTTTTGCTGGCGTTGGAGAAAGAACAAGAGAAGGAAATGATCTTTATCACGAGATGATAGAATCTGGAGTGATAAAACCAGACGGACCAGGCTCTAAAGCAGCCCTAGTATATGGGCAAATGAATGAACCGCCAGGTGCTCGTGCTAGAGTAGCTTTAACAGGTTTAACTGTTGCAGAATATTTTAGAGATCAAGAAGGACAAGATGTATTATTCTTTATTGATAACATCTTTAGATTTACTCAAGCTGGTTCCGAAGTGTCAGCTCTATTAGGAAGGATACCCTCGGCTGTAGGATACCAACCAACTTTAGCCACGGACATGGGCAATTTGCAAGAAAGAATTACATCAACTAGCAAAGGTTCAATAACATCAGTACAAGCCATATACGTTCCTGCCGATGATTTGACTGACCCGGCGCCCGCAACTTCATTTGCACACTTAGACGCTACAACTGTGCTTTCAAGACAAATTGCAGAATTAGGTATTTACCCTGCGGTAGATCCTTTAGATTCTACATCAAGAATACTAGACCCAAGAATCGTAGGAGAAGAACACTATAGAGTTGCTAGAGAGGTGCAAGAAATATTACAAGCTTACAAGTCATTACAAGACATTATAGCAATTTTAGGTATGGATGAACTTTCTGAAGAAGACAAACTTACAGTAGCACGTGCAAGAAGAATTATGAGATTCTTATCTCAACCATTCTTTGTGGCAGAGGTGTTTACAGGTTCACCTGGAAAATTAGTTGATTTAGATTCAACAATTAAAGGGTTTGCAGCTATATGCAAAGGAGATTACGATCATCTTCCAGAATCAGCATTTTATATGGTCGGTGGAATTGAAGAAGCTGTTGAAAAAGCTGAGAAAATGGCACAAGAAGCTAAGTAGAAATGTCTGAAAATTTTAACTTAGAAATAATCAGTCCTGATCAAACACTATTTAATGCAGAAATTAAACAAGTCGTAATCCCTGCTTACGAGGGAATGATGACAATTTTAAAAGATCATATTACACTTATAACTTTTCTAAGACCCGGTTTTATTGAAGTTGAGATTAACAACATAATTGAAAAATTTTATATTGAAGAAGGCACTGTAGAATTTCTTAACAATAAGCTTTTAATTTTATCCTCGTCAGTAATTAAAATTGAAAAACTTGCTAAGGCCAGTATCGAAAAAATGCTTTCAGAATCTAAAATACGTTTAGAAAATTCTGAAATTAATGATAAAGAAAAATATATTTTAGGTTATAAAATTAGCTCACTTCAAGAAATTAATTAATACTTTTTAATTCCGCTAGCACATCTTTATAAACATGTTTTTTAAAATTTACTATTAGCTCAGGTAACAGATTCATATCTATCCATTTCCATTCTATAAATTCTGGATTTTCTGTATTTATATTTATTTCACTTTCTTCGCCTGTAAATCTAACTATAAACCATTTTTGTTTTTGACCCCTGTACTTACCTGCCCATATTTTCCCAATTAAATTTTTTGGCAGATCGTATTCAAGCCACTGACTAAATTCTTTTAAGATTTGAATGTTCTTAATGCTAGTCTCCTCTTCTAATTCTCTTTTCATCGCTATTAGCAAAGGTTCATTTAAGTCTACACCACCTTGTGGCATTTGCCACTTGTCGAAAGGATTATCTTTTCTCTTGCCTACAAAAACTTGATTTTTTGAATTCAGTACTGCTATTCCTACACCAGTTCTAAGCGGAAGGTCTTCATGCTTCATCTTTATGACCTTAATAACCTAATAGCATATTTTAGTTGATTGTCTGTTTTGCTATCAATCTTAAAGTTGTCTCCAACTTCTTCTACAAAAATATCAGGGAGAACACCCACTTCTGAAATAGATTTGCCAGAAGGCAAATAATATTTTGATATTGTTAATCTAATCCCACCTCCATTTCTTAAAGGTATAATAGATTGAACTGACCCTTTTCCATAAGTTCGTTCTCCTAAAATAATTGCTCTTTTGTGGTCCTTCAATGCGCCAGAAACAATTTCAGAAGCCGATGCAGAACCATTATTAATAATTATGATTAATGGTTTACCGTTAATTCCATCACCTTTACTGGAAAAAAACCTTCTAGTTTCACTAACTTTTCTACCTTTTGTCGAAACTATTTCTCCGTCATTTAAAAAAAAGTCTGTAATGCTTATTGCTTGGTTGAGTAACCCACCTGGATTATTTCTCAAATCTAGAATATATCCATTTAAATCATTATTTTTTTCAAATTTATTTATCTTTTTAGATAATTGTTCATTACTGTTTTGATTAAAAGATTTTAATCTTAGATATCCAATTTTTTTTCTTTCGCCAATAATTTTAGCTTCAACTGATTTTACTTCAATAATAGCTCTTTTAATTTTGAAATCTAAAGCTTTTTTTATATTTTTTCTTCTAATGGTTAAATTTATTTCCGACCCCACAGGACCACGCATAAGTTCCACAGCTTCTGTCAGTGATTTACCTTGAACTTGTTCTTTATTAATTTTAACAATGTAGTCACCAGATTTAATGCCTGCATTAGCAGCAGGTGTATCAGCAATCGGCGCAATTACTTTAACAACTCCCGACTCCATTCCAATTTCAATTCCAAGTCCTCCAAACTCACCTTTAGTATCAGTTTGCATCCCTTTAAATGATTTTGGACTCATGTAAGCAGAATAGGGGTCTAAAGATTGTAAAACTCCATTAATAGCTGAGTCCATGACCTCTGCCTGATCAATTTCATCTACATAATCTTTTTTTATAGTCTCCAAAACTTCGCTAAATAGATCTATTTTTTCATATAGTTCATTTGAATTTTTCGAGTAAAGATAGTTATCTCCAATCAAGATATTAAAAACTACTAATATAATTATCATATTTATTTTTTTCATATTAATGATTTTTCTTTCAGAATTGGTTCTGACCACATTTTTTCAAGATCATAAAACTTTCTTTTCTCAGGGTGAAAGATGTGTATTATTATATCTATTGCATCTACAAGCTTCCAATCATTGCTTTCTTTTCCTTCCATTCTACAATTATAAACACCTATCTTCTTAAGTTCTGAAACCAAATTTTCAGATAAAGATTGTAGATGTCTAGAAGAAGTTCCAGAAGCTATAATCATATAGTCTGCTATATAAGATTTTTTTTTAAGATCAATTGATACAATATTTTTAGCTTTATTATTATCTAAGATCGTCTCAATTTGATTTTTAATTTCCGATATTTTCATTATGTTTTGAGGTATTTTTTTCTAATTTGAGTCGAAGAAATATTTATAAACTTACTTTTAATAAATGTTATTTTTTTCACTTGTTTAATCATAACAGATTTTTTGGCCTTTTTGTCGTAGTCCTTTCGAGAAAACACCACAATTTCTATCAATTTTGATAAAAGCTTCCAATTTTTCCACTTATGGAATTTAATTATGTTGTCTGAACCGACAATCAAAAAGAAAGTATTTTTTTTATTTTTTTTTTGTAAATATCTTATTAAATCTACGGTATTAATCGATTTAACTTTATCTTCAAAAAATTTAATTTTAATTTTTTTTATTTTATTCGTGAAGACTTTACTTTTTTTAATTCTTTCAACGAGTGAAAAAAAAGCCGTATTTTTAAGTGGATTTTTTTTTGTAATACACCAATAAACCTGATCTAAAAATAATTTATTTATTGCTAATTTAGAAATTTCTAAGTGTCCGCGATGTGGTGGATCAAAGCTTCCACCAAAAATTCCAATTCTTTTTCCCATAGGTTAAATTATTTTTAAATTAAGATCTAGCAATTCCTTTTCCAGTTACTATATATTTGTAGGAAGTCAGCTGATTAATTCCAACTGGCCCTCTAGGTGGTAATTTATTCGTTGAAATTCCAATCTCTCCACCAAAACCAAACTCCCCACCGTCAGCAAATTGAGTTGAAACATTGTGCATAGCAATTGCGCTATTGACGCCATTTAAAAATATTTCTGCAGTCTTAGAATTATTAGTTATGATTCCATCTGTATGCATCGTGCCATATTTTAATATATGATTTATAGCTTCCTGCACTCCATTAACAGATTTAATAGATATTTTTGCGTCTAAATATTCAGTCTTCCAGTCAATTTTTTTGGCTAATTTATATTTATTTTTAAATATTTGATTAATTTTTTTATCTACGACTACTTCGCAGCCTAATGAGGTTAATTTATTAATAATTGGAACGCCATGTTTTTTTAATGATTTAGAATCTATTAATAGAGTTTCAACAGCACCACATATACTAGTTCTTCGCATTTTAGCATTAGCAACTATTTTTGTGGCCATAGCTGTATCTGCATTTTTATCTACATAAATGTGGCAAAGGCCTTCTAAGTGTCCAATCACATGTATTCTTGAAAGTTGTTGAACTTTTTTTACAAGTTCTTTTCCACCTCTCGGGACAATCACATCTATGTATTTAGACATATTGGATAAAAGGTAATTTACAACATTTCTGTTTTTATCTTCAATGAATTGGATACAGTTTTGATCAATATTGTTTTTTTTTAACGATTCTCTAAAAAGATTAACCAATATCTTGTTGGAATTATAGGCCTCGGAACCACCCCTTAGGATACCGCAATTACCAGATTTTAAGCACAGAGCAGAGACATCAGCGGTCACATTTGGTCTACTCTCATAAATGACACCTATTACGCCAATTGGTGTTGTAACTTTTTTTATTTCTAAACCATTTGGTCTTTCCCACTCTTCTAAGACTTTATTTAGAGGATTTTTAAATTTTAAAATTTCATTAACAGAACTTCTTATGCCATCTATTCTTTTGTCATCTAAAACCAATCTATCTATAAGATGGCTTCTTTTTACATTTTTTACATCTTTTACGTTTTCTTGAAGAATTTGTTTTTTATTTCTTAATAAAAGTTGATTGTAATTTAAAAGCACTTTGTTAATTTGCTTTCCATTAAAATTATTAAGTATACTCAAAGCTTTTTTTGCATGAATACCAATTTGCTTTAATTTTTTCATAGTATTACAATATCATCTTTGTGAACTATTTCAGATTTACTAGCATAACCAAGAATATTTTCTATCTGGTTGCTCTGCAAACCTTTAATTTTATTAATTTCATCAGATGTAAAAGAAGACAAAGCTCTCGCAATATCTATATTATTATTATCTATTATAACTATATTGTCACCTTTTTTAAAATTACCAGAGATCTTAATTATACCAGCTGGCAACAAACTTTTTCCTGATTTTAAAGCTTTAGACGCACCTTGATCAATATAAATTTTAGCAGACGAAGATAGTGAACTTATTATCCATTTTTTTCTGGCATCTAAATTAGAAATTTTTGGTTTAAACCATGTGTATATTTTTTTACTTATGATTTTCTGTATAGGGTAAAAACTTTTTCCATTAGTAATTAACATATTACATCCAGCATTCATGCAAATTTTTGCTGCCTCTAACTTTGTAAACATTCCACCTGAACCATAAGTATTAATAGTTTTATCAACTAAAGAAAAAATTTTTTCATTTATGACATCTACCTCTTTAATTAAACTTTTTTTATTTGATATTTTTTGATATAGTCCATCAACATCAGATAAAATTATTAGTAAATCTGCACCTATTATTTGAGCTACTCTTGCAGCTAACCTATCGTTATCACCATATTTAATCTCAGAAGTTGCAGTGGTATCATTTTCGTTAACAACAGGTATTGCTTTTAGTTTGAAAAGATTTTCAAAGGTTCTTCTGGCGTTCAACGCTCTTCTTCTTTGTTCTGTATCATCTGGTGTTATTAAAATCTGACCAATTTCAATCTTATTTTTTGCAAAAAGTTTTTGAAATTCATTAATTAAATAAATTTGCCCAACCGAAGCTACTGCCTGGCTCATTTCAAGTTTAACTTTTTTATTTTTTATTTTTAAGTAACTTTGCCCAAGTGCAATTGAACCTGATGAAACAATAACCACTTCTTGATTGTTCTTTCTTAATTTCTTAATATCCTGAATTAAACTTAAGAGCCATTTTTTTTTAAACTGACCTTTGTTATCAACAATAGTAGATGACCCTAATTTTATAACTATTTTTTTGGCTTTATTTATTTGCATTTTTTAACAATATTTTTCTTAAATTAACCAAGTTTCTATCCGTCGCAACTGAAATTATTTCATATTTTTTCTTAATTTTTGATTTAAAAATTTTTAATTTTTTATCTATTTCTTTTTTTTCAACTAAGTCAGATTTATTAAATACAATAATCTCCTTTTTTTTTGTCAAGATTTTATCATATTTAGATAACTCATTTCTTACTTTTAGATAATTTTCAGCAAGTTTATCCTCTGATAAGTCAATTAAATGTAACAATATTTTACACCTTTCAATATGACGAAGAAACTTATCACCCAAGCCAGTACCTTCATGTGCACCTTCTACTAAGCCAGGTATATCGGCTAGTGTGACTTCTTTATTGTCGTAATAAGAAACCCCAAGGTTAGGATCAATAGTCGTAAAAGGATAATTTGCTATCTTTGGTCTCGCACGAGTGATGGCAGCAAGCAAACTCGACTTCCCTGCGTTTGGCATGCCAATTATACCTATATCAGCAATAACTTTTAACTGTAACCATACCCAAAATTCTTCTCCTACTTTTCCGTTAGTTTTTTTTGTAGGAGCTCTATTAGTTGAACTTTTAAATCTAACATTTCCTAAACCGTGATTTCCACCAGCTGCAACTAAATATCTTTCTTTATTTTTTGTAAAATCATAAATTAAAGTATTGTTATCTTCTTCATAAATTTGAGTTCCTACTGGAACTTTAATTATTAAATCTTTACCACCTGCACCAGTTCTTTTTCTTTTGGTTCCTATGTAACCATTTTCTGCCCTAAAATGTTGAGCATACCTAAAATCAATTAATGTATTTAAATTTCTTTCTGATTCAAAAATAACAGATCCACCGTTTCCACCATCCCCGCCATCAGGACCTCCGTACTCAACAAACTTTTCTCGTCTAAAACTTGCTGAGCCAGAACCACCATTACCAGCTTTAATATAGATTTTAGCTTGATCTAAAAATTTCATTGTAGGATTTCAGAATAAACAACTAAAGTTATTTATATATTTAATTGGGAACAACAGAAACAAATGTTCTGTTTAATTTTGATTTTTTGAATTTAACCTTACCTTTTATTAAAGAAAACAAAGTATGGTCAGTACCCATACCCACATTCTCTCCTGGATGAATACGCGTACCTCTTTGTCTTACTATAATGTTTCCTGGAATAACTACTTGGTCACCATATTTTTTAACACCGAGTCTTCTACCTGCGCTATCTCGGCCATTACGTGACGATCCACCAGCTTTTTTTGTTGCCATTTAGTTTCCTATTTCTTTATAACTTTTTTAATACTCAAATTCTTTTGTTTTTTTGTTTTTTTAAGTTCCACTATTTTTTTCTTTTTTAGTTCAATTGGTTTGGCTTCAGCTATAATCTTACCGTCTTTTGAAAGTATCTTTATTATTTGTATTTTTGAATGCCGTTGTCTATGTCCGTTTGTTTTTCTTGAATGTTTTCTTCTTCTCTTATGAAAAATCAAAATTGTTCTATCTTTTACATTGTCCAGTAATTTAGCCTCAACAATAGCACCAGTTACATTTGGACTTCCAATTTCTGTAGTTTTACTATCATTTAGCAATAGAACATTTTTAAACTGAATTGTTTTTCCAACTTCAACGTCCAATTTTTCTATTTCTATAATTTTACTAGCAGATGCTTTGTATTGTTTTCCACCAGTTTCAAATATTGCAAATGACATAAATAACTTTTTTTTAAAATTACAGCAATATAACTTGAAAGAACTCCAAGTCAAGTTGATAGAAATTAAAAAACATCCTTTAAACCACGAAGTTTTTTAAAAACTTCTAATTCGGTGGCATTTTCCATATCAAGAGTTTTTTTTACCTCTGTATTAGTACAACGTAGAAAAATATTTGTATTTAACTCTTCATTGACTGTGGTGGGGATAGTTGGCAGTTTTTGATTTAACCTTGATATTGTCCATTCTTTTTTATTTTTTAATTTATTATTATTAATCTCATATTTAATACAAAAATCTAAATTCTTTTTAGTATATTCATGGCCACAATAAATTTGAGTATCTGCTGGTAACTTTTTTATAAGATTAAGAGACGTGAGCATCTCTAAGTGTGTTCCCTCAAAAACTCTACCACAACCTAGTGAAAATAAAGTATCACCAGTAAAAACAACTTTTTCATTTCGGGAATAAAAACAAACATGACCACTAGTATGACCAGGAACAAAAAAAACTTTAAAATCTACACATCCTAGTTTAAAATTTTCATTATTAGACAATTTTATATTTATGCCTGGAATTCTTTTTTGATCTTCTTTTGAGCCAATAATTTTTACTTTATATTTTTTTTGTAGTTCTAAATTCCCTCCAGTATGATCAAGATGATGGTGGGTATTAAGGATGTAATCAATTTTTTTAAATTTTTTTTTTATAAAACTATCAATAGCTCTAAATTCCGAAGGGTCAACTACAGCAACAATATTTGTTTTTGTATCATGAATTACAAAGCTGTAATTGTCTTGTAAGCATGGAACAATATTTACATTTAACATTTAACTAATCAAAAATATACCAATCTCTGACAAAAGATTTTTCATTTCTAAATTAATTCGATGTATAGAAGATATTTTATTATTACTAACACCAATAATTTTGTTCATTTTAATTTTTCTCTTGTCACAAAACTGATAAAAATCTTTTATTGAACACATGTGTAAATTAGGAGTGTTATACCAAAAATCTGGAAGAGATTTTGTAACAGGCATTTTTCCAAAAAATAATAAACTAGCCCTAACATGCCAGTAACCAAAGTTAGGTATTGAAATTATTACTTTTTTTCCTATTCTCAGCAATTCATTCAAAACGTTTTCTGGTTTGTAAAATGCCTGAAGTGTTTGACTCAAAACAACAAAATCAAAAGCTTTATCGGGAAATTGATCAAGTTCGGTTTCAGCATTTCCTTGAATTACAGATAAACCTTTAGATATGCATTGTTTAACTTTATTTTCTTCAAGTTCTATGCCTCTTGCGTCAATATTTTTTTGTGTAATAAGAACTTCAATTAAAGCCCCATCACCACAACCAACATCTAATACTCTAGATCCCGTGGGAAGCAAATTAGTAATTATCTTAAATTCATTTTTCATTTTTGAATATTTCAAAGTTAGAATCTAAAAAACCTTTAAGAGTTTCTAAAAATTCAGGTTCGTTGACTAAAAAGGAGTCATGCCCTTTGTCTGTTTTTATTTCAGCAAAAGCAACGTTGGCACCAGATGCGTTTAAAGCAATTACAATATCCTTACTATTTTTTGTGGGATAAAGCCAATCTGAAGAAAAAGATATGATTAAAAATCTAGTTTTATGATTTTGAAACGCTCCAACCAAACCATTTTTAAATTGTTTAGACAAATCAAAATAGTCCATAGCTCTTGAAATATATAAATATGAATTTGCGTCGAATCTATCCACAAATACATTACCTTGATGCCTTAAATAACTTTCTATTTGAAAGTCAGCATCAAATGTAAATTCATAATCTTTTTTTTCCTGTAGCTTTCTTCCGAATCTTTCCTGTAAACCTTTTTCTGACATATAAGTAATATGAGCAGCCATTCTTGCAACAGCTAAGCCATTTTTAGGAATCTTTTTATCTTTGTAGTAATTTCCATTATTCCATAATGGATCCGACATTATTGCTTGTCTGGCTAATTCATTCAAAGCTATTTGTTGAGCATTGTGACTTGAAGTTGAAGCAATAGGTACTGCTGAAAAAGTTTTATCAGGATATAATGCACAAAACTGTAAAAGTTGCATACCACCCATAGATCCACCTAAGACACTTAAGAGTTTTTTTATATTGAAATAGTCTAATAAAGATTCTTGTGCTTTAACCATGTCTCTTATTGTTACTACAGGAAATTTAAGGCCATAAGGTTCACCATCTATATCGTTAATATTTTTAGGCCCTAATGAGCCCATGCAACCACCTAAAACATTTGCACAAATAATAAAATATTTTTCTGTATCAATAGCTTTTCCTGGACCTACGGCTATGTTCCACCAACCGTCTTTATTAGTTACAGGATTAGTTCCAGCAACAAATTGATCACCCGAGAGAGCATGAAAAATTAAAATTGCGTTAGTTTTTTTTTCATTAAGTTTACCGTAAGTTTCATAAGCTATAGGAAAATCTTTTAAAGTTTGACCGCAATCTAGTTTAAGCGGTTTTTTTACAGTTATTTGTTTTATATTTTCAATTTTATAGTTCATATAAAAAAAAACCCAGCTAAACTGGGCAGAACCCTATTTAGCGAATTTTATTATGCGCCCGCAATTTGGTTAAATCAGCGCTAGAAACTTGTACTAAATCATCTGAAAATTGTCAATTTTATAAGAAATTAAAATGAATATAGAAATCATAAAGTTTTTTAGATAAGACTTAAATAAATTATGAAATTACCTAAAGCTAAAAGTCTTAACGCTGAAAAATATGTTGCAGGATTAAGCTTATTTAAGCAAAAGGCTACTAATATAAAATTATCTGCAAATGAATCTGCATTAGGACCAAGCCCAAAAGCAATAAAAGAATATATTAAAGTTTCGAAAGATTTTAAAAGGTATCCAGACCCAGATGCGAGTTTTCTTAGAAAAACCATAGCTAAAAAATTTAAATTAGATCAACGTAGAATAATTGTAGGCAATGGATCAGATCAAGTTCTTGAACTCATATGTAAAACTTTTCTTAGTAAAAACGATGAAGTAATAGTATCACAATATAGTTTTATTATTTATAGAATTTACGCAAAACTAAATTCTGCAAAAGTAGTTTACGCACCTGAAAATAATTTTACTTCTTCAGTAAATAGCATACTTTCATGTGTAACTAGTAAAACTAAAATAATTTTTATTGCAAATCCTAACAATCCTACAGGTACGTATGTTAATAAAAAAGAAATACTAAGATTAAGAAAGAAACTAAGAAGCGATATATTATTAGTCGTAGATGATGCATATTTTGAATATATAAATTTTAAAGATTATGAATGTGGATTAAAATTATTCTCTAAATTTAAAAATGTTGTTGTAACTAGAACATTTTCAAAAATTTACGGTTTAGCAGGATTAAGAATTGGTTGGGGTTATGCTTCAAAAAATATAATTGAATCATTGTATAAAGTAAAACCTCCTTTTAATGTTAGTCGTCCAGCATTATTTGCAGCTGCTGCTGCAATAAAAGATACGGCCTGGCTCAGTAAAGAAATACATCACGTAAGGAAATGGTCTAAAAGTCTTTACAATGTCTTTAAGAAATTAAACATCCACACAAATGCAACTAGTGTGAATTTTTTATTAATTAATTTCGATAGAGTAAAAAAAACATCAAAACAAGTTTTTAATGCTCTAGCTAATAAAGGAATTTTACTAAGACAAATGGATGTATACTTAATAAAAAATTCTTTACGAGTTACAGTCGGCAATAGTAAAGAAAATTTAAAATTAATACTTGAGTTAAAAAAAATTCTTAATGTTTGACACTATTTCTATAATTGGTTGTGGCTTGATAGGATCTTCAATCTTAAGAGCTGTTAAAAATAAAAATCTAGCAAAAGAAATTAGGATTTTTGATTGTTCAAAAGATGTCACCGCGTATTTAAAGAAAGAAAATATATGTACAAACGTATATAGTGACATTCGTCAGTGTGTCATTAACTCTGATTTAATAATTATAGCAACACCTCTTAGTAGCTATAAAGAAATTATTTTAATGATAAAAGATAGTTTAAAAAAAAACGCTATTTTAACTGACACAGGTTCTGTTAAAAAAGAAGTTATGAAAATAATTCATAATATTAATTTAAAAGATATTCACTGGATACCTTCACACCCAATTGCAGGAACAGAAGAAAGTGGGCCAAAGGCAGGGCAAGCAGAATTGTTTAATAATCGTTGGTGCATCATCTCCCCACCAAAAAATTGCGAAGAAAAACCGATAAAAAGTTTAAAAACTTTATGGGAGAGAATTGGTTGTAAAGTTAAAATTATGACGCCAGAAGAACATGATAAAATTTTATCTTTGACTAGTCATTTGCCACATGCGATTGCCTATAACATTGTTAGAACAGTAATGAGTGTTGAAGATAAACTAAAACAAGAAGTGATCCAATATAGCGCTGGTGGCTTAAGAGATTTTACAAGAATAGCTGCGTCAAACCCATTAATGTGGAGAGATATTTTTTTAGATAATAGCGAAAATGTTTCTAAAGGTATTGATAGTTTTATTGAAAAACTAAATGAGTTAAAAAAAGCCGTGAATGACAAAAATGCAGATAAACTTTACAAAATTTTCAATTCAACTAAAGAAGTAAGAAAAGAAATTATTAAAGCTGGTCAAGATACGAACAAACCGGATTTTGGTAGAAAAAAAGATTAAAAGTATTTTTCTGATTCAGAATAAATTTTTTGTTCTAAAACTTCGAGAAAAACAGTTTTTTCTAAACCAGGCATAATTGGTTTTAGAAAAGAAACATGAATGTCCCCAGGGTATTTTAAAAAACTATTTTTTGGCCATATTTTTCCAGAGTTTAAAGCAACAGGTATACATGGTAGTTTAAGAGTGTCGTAAATTCTACTTACACCTTTTTTAAAAGGCCTTCTGTCATCAAATTTAACTCTCGTACCTTGAGGAAATATTAAAAGTGGGCGATTATTTTTTTCAATAGTTTTTTTTATTTTATCAAAGACAGTCAAGTTTTCTTTTGTTGTTTTTTCTCTAGTTATTTCAATTGATCCAATTTTTTTTAAATACCATCCAAATAAAGGTATTCTTAAAAGTTCTTTCTTTAAAATAAAAACAGGAAAGTTAAGAGGTGCCTGAAGAACAAAAGTTTCAAACATTGATTGATGTGCTGAAGCTATAAAAAATTTTTCTGTTTTTCTTATATTTTCCAGTCCATGAAATATGACTGTAGTATTTAAAAATAATCTTAATATGAAAATTATATAATACGCTAAAAATTTTCCACAATATAAAGTAAATTTAACAGGTAAAATTAAAGTTGGAATAGCTAGAATAAAAACTAGAATAATACCAGCATATAAAAAGATATTAAAAATTAAAGATCTTATAAATTGCATTAAGAGTTTATTAATTTCAATAAATCTTGTTTTTTTCTAATAATTTTAAAACTATTTTTGCTAGCTAAAATCTCAGCTATAAGAGGTTTAGTGTTATAATTTGATGATAAGGACGCCCCGTAAGCACCTACATCTGTTATGGCTACAAAGTCACCTTCTTTAATTTTTTGATATTTTTTATATTTTGTGAATTTACATGATGTTTCGCAGATTGGGCCAACAAATTCTATAGGTGCTTTGCTCTTTTTATTTGTTCTTACAATAGGAACAATTTCATGATTGGCGTCGTATAATGCAGCTCTCATAAAATCATTCATACCAGCGTCTATAATTATGAAACTTTTATTTTGACCCTTTTTAATATATTGAATTTTACTTACCAAAATTCCTGCGTTGCCAACTAGAGATCTACCTGGTTCAAAAATAATATTACAATTTAATTTTTTCTTAAAATCATAAACCAATTTTGCATAATTGTTTAAGTTGATCTGTTTATCTTTTTTACTATAACTAATTCCGAATCCACCTCCTAAGTCTACATATTTTAATTTTATATTTAAGTTTATTATAACTTTTGAGAGAACGTCTAAAGTTTTTTTATATGGAGTATCAGATAGGATTTGGCTACCAATGTGCACACTCATCGCGTCAATTTTCAAGTTTTTAAATTTTTTAATATTTTTAAAAAAAAAGGAAAAATTTTCTATGGATACTCCAAATTTATTTTCAGCTTTACCAGTTGAAATTTTTTTGTGTGTTTTAGCGTCAACATTTGGATTTATTCTAAAACCGATAGATATTATTTTGTTAATTTTTTTACCTATTTTATTTATTAATACTGCTTCACTTTCTGACTCAACGTTTATTAGTAATATTTTCTTTCTAATAGCTAATTTCAACTCTTCTTCTGTTTTTCCTACGCCTGAAAAAACTATTTTATTTGGTTTTATTCCAGCTTTCAGAGCTTTTAAAAGTTCACCGCCCGAGACGACATCTGCACCCGAACCTAATTTTCCTAACATTCTCATTATTGGTAAATTAGTATTAGCTTTGGCAGCAAAACATATAAGTGGTTTTATGCTTTCAAAGGTTTTAGCAAAATTTGAATAATTTTCATTGATTTGTTTTTCAGAATAAAGATAAAAAGGGGTATTGTTCTTTTTTAAAATATTTAGCACGGAAGTACTTTCTATGAAAAGTTTATTTTTAAAATATTTAAAATGTGACATGTATTTTATGAGGTGACTTTAATTTCATATTTAATTTTACCTTGATACTGTGGATCAGATTTTTTTCCACAATTCCCTAAAATCAGTAAGCTTAAAATTAAAAAAATAGATAATTTCATTTGATATTTTTTTTGTATTTTTTTATCATTTTTTTTACATTGATTGAAGAGGTTCCACCGAAAGAATTTTTGGAATTCATCGAGTTTTTTACATCAAAAATTTTCAAAACACTCTTATCTAATTTTTTATGGAATTTTTTCAATTCATCCAAAGAAATTTCGTTTAAAGTTTTGCCTTTTTTCTCAGCAAAATTTACTAATTGTGAAGAGATACCATACGATTCTCTAAATGTTAATTTTTCTTCTTTCACTAAATAGTCAGCAAAATCTGTTGCAGTAGTGAACCCTTCATTTGCCATCCTATACATTCTTTCCTTCGAAACTTTTAAATTATCGATCAACTCAAAAGACATTGTTAAAGTATCTTTCAGAGTGTCATAACCATCAAAAACTAAAGCCTTATCATCTTGTAAATCCTTAAAGTAAGACATGGGTAAACCTTTCATTATTGTTAAAATTGAATTTAACTTACCGTAGTTTATCCCAACTCTTCCTCTAATTAGTTCAGCGGGATCCGGATTTTTTTTCTGAGGCATTATTGAAGATCCTGTGAGCACACTATCATTAAAATAAATTAATTTAAAAGCATCAGAATTTAAAATAATAAAATCTTCAGCCATTCTTGATAGATGCATTGCACATACAGCTGAAGCATATAAAAAATCAATTGCAAAATCTCTATCAGAAACTGAGTCGATCGAATTGTTGGTAGGTTTTTTAAAACCAAGTTTTTTGGAAGTATAATTTCTATCAATTTTATATGAAGTACCAGACAAAGCAGCTGAACCCAATGGACACTCATCTAAAAGTTCTAAATTATTCTGAAATCTTTTTCTATCTCTATTTAACATCTCGTAATAAGACAAAAGATAATGTGCAAATGAAATAGGTTGAGCATTTTTTAAATGTGTAAATCCTGGCATGACAGTATTTGTATTTTTTTCAGCTTTCTTAACTATTATCTTCATCACATTTGTAATATCTTTCAAAATATCTTTAGAAGACTCTTTAACCCACAACTTAAAGTCAGTTACCACCTGATCATTTCTTGATCTTGCAGTGTGCATGAATCCAGCGGACGGTCCAATAATATCAAATAATTTTTTTTCTATATTTAAATGAATATCTTCATACTTTTCATAAAATATAAATTTACCATTATCTATCTGAGATTTTATTTTCTTTAAGCCATCAACAATTTTTTTACCTTCACTTGAGGGTATAATCTTTTGTTTAATAAGCATTTGGGTGTGTACGATAGAAGCAAAGATATCCTGTTTGTAGAGTCTTTTATCAACATTAATAGAAGATCCAATTCTTTGAAAGGATTTAGAGACTTTGCCTTTAAGTCTTTTTGACCACACTGTTTTATTTTTATTTTTCATTTTACTATGTTAATTATAATTTAAATTAATATGAAAATTAATAAATCTTTTAAAATCTATATTCATATATTTGCCACTTTTTTCTTTGCTGAACAACTGTTAAGTGAAATAAACTACTCAAAAAATATAGTAGTCCACAAAGAGCCTTTAGATATCAAGGAACTAAAATTTAAAGATTTTAATCTTAATGATGTCGACTTAACAAATAAAAAAGGCAATATCATGATATTAAATTTTTGGGCGACTTGGTGTGTGCCGTGCAAAAAAGAAATGCCATCATTATCAGAGCTGTCAAAACTCTATCCAGAAGTGACTATCTATCCAATAAACTTAGAAAAACCCAATAAAGATAAAACCAAAAATTTTTTTAAAAGCATAGATGTTAAAAATCTTAACATTTATTTTGACCCTGAATTTAAATTAGTTAAATCTTTTAATATGCGTGGCGTGCCAACAAGTGTTTTGATAGACAGAAACGGAAAAGAATTTGCTAGAATTATTGGTGAGATAAATTTTCTTGATGAATCTTTTATTAGTTTTTTAAAAAAATACCTTTAATTTTTAAAAAAATATGCAAGCAACACCAAGACAATAACAGCTATAAACTGAAGAAGGACCCTAAGTTGCATAAGTTTATTTGAATATTTTTTACTAGTCTCTCCCCCTTTAAATAAAGTATAAAGACCTAATATTAAAACTACTGCTACAGAACCTAATAAGATAAATCCTATAAAATTGAATAAAAAACTAGACATAACTAATAAGGACTAACTACCATGAGCTATTCATTAAACACAACTATTTTAAATCCGTTTTCTAAAGGAAAGCCAAAAAATGCTGTTATACTTTGTCACGGTTATGGTGGGGATGGTAAAGACATTTCTCTTCTAGCAAGTTATTGGAGAACATATTTACCTGAAACTTTGTTTGTTTGTCCTGATGCTCCCGAAAAATGTGCGGTAAGCCCTTCAGGCTTTCAATGGTTTGATTTAATGGACCAAACAAAAGAACAGATTTTAATTAAATCTTTAGTTGCTGAAATAAAACTAAATAAACTTATAGATGAGGTTATGCAGAAAAACGAGCTTCAAGGGCAACAAATTGCCATAGGAGGATTTAGTCAAGGATGTATGATTAGCTTACAAACTGCAATTAAAAGAAAAAATAAGATTAATTCAATCGTAGGATACTCAGGAAAAATAATTGACACAAACCATTTGAAGGATAATATTATTACTCGACCTAATATAATTTTAATGCATGGAGACAAAGATGAGATTGTTCCTGTAAGTTTTTTACTTGA
>Ga0209830_10001932_pt1 | contig 17394 bp, 16 predicted proteins | sample ArcticOcean_MG_C_12_FD_187439 | JGI IMG/M metagenome (GOLD analysis project Ga0209830, IMG submission 187439) | Marine microbial communities from western Arctic Ocean - ArcticOcean_MG_CB8_130 (SPAdes) (version 2) | ecosystem: Environmental > Aquatic > Marine > Oceanic | place: Arctic Ocean...
TAAGTACCACCGCCGCCGCCACCACCACCTGACGTTGATTGAACTGACCAGGCTGTTCCATCCCAAGTCCATGTTATATTACCAACTATATGGGTTTCACCTATTGTTGGGGAGTTTGGATAATTTATTGCCATTGTAAACCTCTCTTATTGTATTTATTAATATACATCTATTACTGCTGAGCCACCACCAGATGGTGATCTAACTAGATACAAGTGTTCTGATGTTATGACAACGTTTCCGTATTCTTCCCAGATGAAGCCACTAGGTGGTGCTAGTGTGTTTTGTACTGTCCCAGATTCGTTATACACTCTAACACTTTGTCCTGCAATACCATATGGATCACTCCAAACCATTACAGCATAATTATCACCGTTAGCATCAAGTCCTTTAAAACTGTTGTAATTTAATCCGTCATTTGCTGTGCTAGTTACTGTTGGATTGATTATTGTTGCTCCGGGCCCACCAGTAAACAAAATATTTCTTAATCTTCCAGCATCTGTATATCCGCTATAATCATCACCTGATGAAGTAAACCAAGCTCTGTTTGCTGTTAATGCTACTCCGGCTCCAAGATACCAATTGTCTGCTTTATTATTTGTATATCCTCCGGAATACGTTGATGCTGATCTAGATACTCTTATAGCACCAGTTGAAGGAGTAATTACTGAAAACCTACCTTCTTGGGCTGTACTTATTCCGCCATATTGTCCGTCAAAGTTTGGATCAGTATATCCAATATAAGTTCCGTTAGTACCAACAGCCCATCCTGTCCAATCGTCAATTGTTGCTGCTGTACTATTGCTGTAGATGTCTGCTAGATCAATATACTTACATAATCCAGTGGTGCTATAATTATAGTCACCAATTACTATGTATTGACCCATAGCTTTAAAAGCAGTCCTACCTCTTCCAAGAGTCTGTGGTTCTCCGGCGTACGATGTGTATTCAGTTAACTCAACAGTTCTACTTAATGTAATATTTGCAAAACCGTCTGTTGTTGAATATATGTATAATCTTGGTTTAGCTACGTTACTTGTATCTCTATAATTTGGTGCAAGTATACATGCATACTTGTATCCATTATATTCAGTAATATCTACAGCGTAACCAAATTTAGATAATGCTCCGTATGTTTCGCTAGTTGTAGGACTATTCATAATTCTTACTGTTGCTCCTGTAGCTCTATTAAAAATAGCAACTTGTCCTGTATTTGGATTTACTGGAGTACCACTTACAGCACTTGTTCCATTTCCGCTACCGCCTGTAATTATAAAATCATTATCACCCCCTATGGCGGCACCAAAGAGATAACCTAGGCCATACCATCCTTGTGCATTACTTGGCATTGAGATAGTTCTTACTAATCCAGTACCTGGTATTCTTGGTGTAGTACTACTATCAACTATTGTTGCTGTAGTACTTAACCCACCGGTAGCATTTCCATTACTGTCAGTTGCTCCTAGTGTAACTGTTAATGTTTCTGTACCTTCAGTTGTTAGGTCTGATGTAATAATTGTTTTGCTTGCTGAATAGGGTGAGCCTTCGTATGTATATCCGTCTAACAATGTTAATACACCGCTTGTTTGGTTAAAATCTCCAGTGCCGCTTGCACTAATAGTATAACTAACTTGGGTACTAATACTATTATTTCCTGTTTTGTTAACTGTTATGGTAATCGTTTCGCCTTCGTTATATGTTGACTTATCAAGTGAAATACTATTATATACTGTTGCTACGTAATCATCTGATATTGATACTGTAGGACTTTGTAAATTCTCTGTATCATTTCCTACGCTGTCTGTGGCTGCAAGTGTAATCTTAAATGATTCTGTTCCTTCAGTTGCAAAGTCACCGTCTGCTCTCATTGTAACAGTTGCAGAGCCAGCTGCTCCAATAGTAAATAAAGAATCCCTACTTAAAAAGTCAGAATCATTTACTGTACCTGATACACTTGTAATAGTATAACCTACAGTAGTACCTTCTGGAACATCAGTTGTGCTAAGAGTAAATATTACTCTGTTCTCGTTAACTACGTATTCACTCTCGTCAATGCTTACACTACTAGCAGTTAATGTGTCATATGTACCAGTAACTTGTGCTTCATTTGCAGTTCTAGTTGATGGATATTGTCTACTTGTGCCTGGGTATAACACTCTAACATATCCTGGACCACCTGCTTGGGCAGCGCCTGATGATGGATTACTAGTATAGTTAGATCCTGATCCACCACCACCAAAATCGCCACCAATTCCATTTTGTCCTTCTTCACCACCTGATCCGCCTCCACCGTCGTTATTATATAACCCGCCGGCGCCCGCTACACCCTGTCCTAATTTACCTACACCTCCACCACCAGAGATACCTGGGCTTTGTGTTGTAGAGCCGCCGCCTCCGCCGCCTCCACCAGATCCAGCTGCGCCAGCTGACGTTGAACTTCCACTCTGTCCTGTGCCACCAGTACCACTATATCCTCCAGCGCCACCACCGCCACCACCTCTACTAAAACGTAGGCCTGCTCCGCCTGATCCGCCTGCATAACCTGATGTTCCAGTATAAGTGCTACTTGCTAATCCGCCAGCACCGCCTGAGGCTGCGCCACCACCACCGTTTGCTGAACACAGTGTTGTTGCACCGCTGTTTACTAATTTACTTAGGCCACCTGCTCCGCCACCTGAACTGTTTCTTACTCCTGCAGTTCCACCGGCGCCAACAGTTGCCGTTAATACTTCTCCTGGTGTAACTGATATATTATTTGCATATCCTAAAGTTCCGCCTGCACCAGCTCCACCGCTATATCCGCCTGACTGTTGAATTCCACTTCCACCTCCTCCGCCAGCAATACATAAAATACTAATTTTAGTTACACCAGCTGGTACTGTCCATGTTCCGGAAGATGAAAAATCATGTTGACCAGTTACTGCTGTTAACGATGTATCACCTATTGTTACTGTAGGTGATTCTAAGGATCCTGTAGATGTTCCTACACTGTCAGTTGCAGCTAACACAACTTTATATGATTCTGGTCCTTCAGTTATTTCGTCTGCAGCTAGTTGAACTGAAAAATCTTGGACTTGTGATATATTATTTAATGCACTATTCCATACAATTGTGCGTGTAAGCGTAGCCGGTGTAAAATCCGAATCTGATACAGTTCCACTTACTCCTACTATTGTCGCAACTAGTGTTGTTCCGGTTGCAATATTTCTTCCTGTAATTCTAAAGGTACTTGTAGATGCTTCGTCAACTGTTGTTGCTGTTTGTAATGTAAAATTAGTATAGGCTGGTGTTGTATCAACTGAAGTATCGTTAATTGTAACTGTAACTGTTCCACCTGCGCCGTTATTTAAAACAATTTGAAATGTTTCTGCACCTTCACTTAGTGTACTATCTGCTGTTACAACAACAGACAAACTTGCTGTATTACTTTGGACAACAAAATTTCCTGTTAAACTAGCATTATTAATGTCAGCTGTACTTACACCACTTACAGTATATCCAACTTCAGTACCGTTTGGAACGTCAGTAGTTACTAGATTAACACTAAAATTACTTCCTTCATTTACAGAACTAGAACTTGCTGTTATTGAATATGTAGGATTTAAACTAGTATCATTAATTGGAATGGTGATTGCATCTTCACCATTATCCAAAGTAAACACAAGATTTTCAGTACTTTCAGTTGTAGCATCCTCAGCAATAATTATGTCAACGCTATCAGTTGTTCCTGTAACAAAATCTCCAGTTAAACTAGCACTGTTTATATCTGCACTGGTTACTCCAGAAATAGTATAACCAACAGTTGTTGCAGCACTAACGTTTGCTGTAGTAAGTGTTATTGTTACGCTACTGCCTTCGTCAACACTTGCTTTGTTTGTACCAAGGACGAATGTTTCGCCTACCGGAGTTGTACTAGAGTCTGCTATTGTCCAATTAGGCGTGCCTGTAATAGTAGTTGTTCCGTCTACTGGATGCTCATAACTGTATGACCAGGTTATTTGAAAAGTTTCAGGCCCCTCAGTTGTAAGGTCTTCGTCAATAATAAAACTTGCTGATGTTGTATTTGAAATAATTGTTAATGGACTAGTTGCAGTTGTACTGTAATCATTTGCATCAATATCGTTTGTTACTGTAGCTGTAGATGATTTTTCTGCAATTGCTGCTATGCTTCGATCATATGTTCCACCTGACGTAGTTAGTCCTCTAGATACACTAAGAAATCCCATAACATCGTCAATATTGATATTGCCACTTTCGTTTACATCGCCTCTTTGAAATCCGCTTGCTAAAACCGTAGTCCAAAATGCATAGTCAGGATCGGTGGCGAACCCTTGCGAAGCCCGTCCTATACTAGTTACAAGGGCATCAACAACTCCAGTAATAGAAAATGTTATTTCACTGTTGTCTGGTATTCCAGTTGTGTTAAATGTAACTGAAATCTCTGAGCCTTCTGATACAGATTGACCATTAGCTGGAGCATATGTAGGAGTTATAGTAGGTGCAACAAATGCTGCATCGGTTATACCACCAGGTGATGCTGTAAGTATTTTTCCGCTTGTATGTGTAAGTAACGGCATTTAGCTTCCTATCGATATATTACTTGGACCCGATAGTGTCCAAGGATTTGCTGTATTATATTTAGAATATAAAATTTTATTTGTTTGTCCCATCCTAGAATTTGAAATTTCGCCATAATCGTTATCAGCACCTGTATCATTTACAACACTTTTTGCATCGTCTACGATTCTATCTTTTAAATCGCTTGGTGACATGTCAGGAAACACTTGTAAATGTAAACATAATAACCCAGCAACTTGGGGTGCTGCCATTGAAGTTCCACTAATACTCATTTGATAAAATGTTGCATCGTCATCATATGTTACGGGTGCAAATTTTAATGTATTATAATTAGTACTAGTTGCACTCATAATATCTGATCCTGGTGCCCATATATTACACCCAGGACCTCTGCTTGAGAATATACTAGGCTTATCTTGATTACTTGCACTCACTGAACTATCTATACTTGCAACCATATAGGCATTTAAACTATAAGGTGAACTGCCTCTGTGATATGTATATGTAGCTCCCCATAATACTTCGTTAGCATAATCAGCACCAGCGGCTGTATCTATTTTATTATAATTATTTCCAGCTGCAATTACAACATGTATTCCAGCATCGACCATATCTTCAATTTCTGCATCTACTGACGCTGTCCTAACACTTATTCTACAAGCAGGCGCACCACCCGAAGATGTTCTACTTTGGTTTACACCAGTTGCTGCTTCTAGCTCTGCTCGAGTATTATAATCAACACCATAGGTCCAAGCAGTACCTCTGTATGTTCCTGATGTTGGATCTCCAGTTCTTGTGGCACCATATCCCCAACTCATATTTACGACTGTTGGTCTGTTAGCACTAGCACCTGACTTATTAGCATGCCATAACCGTATTGTATCAAATGAATTTGTTATACTAATGCCTGAATTAGGATCACTAGTACCTTCTAACCCACCTAATTTTTGTGCATATACTCTAGCATTTTTTGCCCAACCAAATGACTTGCCTGCAGCAATACCTGCACAATGAGTGCCATGTCCGTCATAGTCTGTATAAAAATTTGCGTCTTGTGTTTCACCAACAATACCACTACCACTAAACCAGTCAATCTCTTGTACTCTTGATGCAGACGGTTGTGCTGCATATCCTGATACTCCGGCATCACCATCTTGGAATATACGTTTTAGTATATTAAAATCTGGTTTACTAAGTACTGGGGCAAAATATTTGTTAAACATAGCATAACCCAATGGATTATTTGCTGACATACCTGCAGGTGTTTTTAATGTATCATCCCATTCAGGACTAAGACTGCCGCCGTCCCAAAATTCGCTCATGTCCCACATTGACCAGTTTACCAAATAAGTATATTCTTTATATGCTATTGTTGCTGCATCAGGATCTGTCGCCCAGTCAGTAGAGTATCCACTCGGATCGTATAGTCCTGCGTCAATAGCTTCTTTCATAGCAAGATGTAATTCTGTAGTTGTCCAAGAAAAACTTGGGTTACCATTTAATATCAAAAGCAATGTTTCCATTGGGACTTGTGTTGCACTTCCTTCTACAGCCCCCGGAATACCAAAGTTGTGTATTGTATGGAACAAGTGTTCCATCATTTCTTCAATGTCTCTATCACTAGTAGAAGGTGATGGTCCTGATGTATTTAAATACCATACCATGTCATTAACTGCATGACTATCTAAAAATGTTTGATATCCAGCATAACTTGGAATGCCTGCATCTAATAACCAGTTGGGTGTATATGATGCTCCGCCACCATAACCAATTCTTTGTGCTGTTGGAGTTCCTGCATGTGTTGTTCCTGCATCACCTTTAAGTGTTGCAATTAAATTTTTCTGTTGTGTAATATCAATGCTATCTCCATTAGGATCAATTAATAACTTTACAGCCTGTGCTGTTTTCTTTACCCATTCATCTGGTACAGTTGATTGTCCGCCGACAGCTCCTGCCGCTACAAGTTTTACACCTCTTACAGTTAAACTTCTGTCAAAAACTGCTCCGTTAGTTGCATCACTTACAAGTGCTCCACTTACATATTCAGTTGTATCGGACATATAAAACTCAGGATGATCTGCTTGTATTCCGCTGTCTTGTACAATAAAGTCAACACCTGTTCCATCTATAGGATATGTATAGTCACCAGTTAGTGTAGTTGCATCGTCAAATACACCTACGTTTGCTTCTTCTATACATCTTCGTAATCCCCAGTTTGCATGGGTGTTGTTTGTGCTTGATCCTCTATACCATATTTCACTTTGACTAGCATTTAAGCCTATTGAAATATCATCGCGTTGATCCGCTGGTATTTCAACAGCTAACACTCTTTCGTCACTTGCTAATGTTTCTGCTTCTGCATCAGTTAACATCCAATGGGTCATTCTTTTTGATCCCCATCTTGGATTAGCTACTTCTACTGCTCTATTTGGAATTGGTCCAGATCCTGTGTCTGCGGCAACTTCTGCGTCAAACTCTTCTAAATCTATACCTCTATTTACAACTACTACGTACTCTTTTTCATTAGCCATAACTTGTTAAACTCCCTATAACAGACCATGCTCCACCAGTTCTTATTAATGCAAATGTAACCATATCGGTTTTATTAGCATTTCCTGTTGGTGTTGTACCATCTTCCCAATTAATTGTAGTTGATGACCCTGCTATTGTTACTGCTGTTGGCATATATGCTGATGCGCCTTGCACTAGCACTAACGCAACACCTATAACCCTATTGTCTGTAGTAGGAACGTTTGTAAAGTTTGCTGTAAAGTTGGCAGCTATTGAGGCATGTCTCCATACCGATGCTGTTGCAAGACTATGATCGACAATGCTTGATGCACCTGTTTTATTGCCAACAACTTCACTTGATCTAGCAATACCACTTAAGAATACACCGTCAGTTGCTGACAATGTTAAAGATGTGGAACTAGTAAAGTTTGTTACTCCAAGACCAGTACTTATAATGCTAGGTGATGTAACACTATCAAACACAACATCGTCTGTTGTATTTAAACTTTGATTATAGCCTCCACCGCCACCTGCAACTGAACCTGGTTTCCACGTACTTGTTGAATTGTCCCATACTATTGCTTGACCATTTGTTGGTGCTACTGTAGTTGTATCAACATCTGACAAATCATCTATTGAACCAGGTATTGTTGGTGGACTTATTAAGTCCGAATAAGCACCAGTAGTGGCTATTGTAGCTAATGTTGGTGCTCCTACTAAATCAGAATAAGATCCGCTGAATACATTACCCGCAACAGGCTGTACCCATTGACTGCTATCAGCATCTTCTATATAAACATAAAGATATCCTGATGTACTATTATACCAAATATTTCCTGCACTAGGACTGTCTGGTGCTGTATCACTTACAGCTAAACTTGCGCCACCACCACCTGCTGCTGCAGTTCCCACAGTAATTGTATTTCCCATATTAGTATGATTTTGACACCAGTAATATAGGGTAGCGGGTGAAGTCGATGTACATGTTATTTGTACTTGTCTTTTTGTAGACCGAGAAAATTTATTCCAGTACGTTTCTTTATCAACTACTAAGTCTTCTAGTAAATATACTACGCCATCTAAGAATGTTAGGCCACCGCCTAATTCTCCGTTTGCTGTTTGTGAAAAGTTTAACGGATGTTGGTTAATTGCGGCGCCTTCGGCATTAGGAAAATAAAGATTTGTAAAGTTAGATTGTTCAAAAACGTATGTGTAGCCAACAGTAAATGATAATGCAGGTGCATATACACCGTCACCGTTAAACACATACTTATTTCCGCTACCGTCTGTTCCTACTGTAACATTATACTTAACTGTTGCAATTTCGGCTTTGGCTGCATTGATGCGTAGTCTATCTTGACTAACAATTTCAAAGCCGCCGCGGTCAATACCATTATAGACTCTAAGTGTTTTTGTTTCTTTTTCGTAAAAAAGCTCACCACTTGCTCCGACGTTTCTATTTAAAAAATCGTTAGGGCGGGGTACTAATCTTACTCTATCGAATACGGGTGCTACTGGTAAAACCATAGGTTATTCCTTAACCTAATAGGCCGTGTGCTGTAAATGCTCTAATTGCATCAGGCTCAAATCTATGGTCAGATTCTGCATTTGTAGAAATGTTCACACTACCTTCTGGTCTTGCTGGATCGATTGAAGCTGCATATCTTTCAGCAATCATTTCGTCTGTCTGGTCAATCTCGTATCCAATTGATTCTACTACTGCACCTGTGTGCTCTGCTGCAAATGTGTTTGCTTTTGCTTCATCAGGGAACTTACGGACTTCTTCATATCCGTCACCATCCGGGTCCCAAGTATGGTAAAGCATTACGTCCGCTTTTGTCGGATGTGGTTTTTTAACTGCATATGGCATATATTTCTCCTATAAAAATTACATATATATTTATTGTAACTGATCTGCAAAATCAGCCAAATTGTCAAATACATAGGTTTTCTTTTTAATTTCCTTGTACGTATACTTATTTAGCTGTTTCTCGGTTTCTATTCCGTAGCCTGTTCTTACAAGTACAGGCCTTGCTCCTACCTTCATAGCAGCTCGCAAATCACTCATTTTATCACCTACATAAAACCCTTGCTTCCAGTTTATGCCTTTTATTTCTTTTGCACAACGCTTAAACATACCTGCATTGGGCTTTGCATACATATCAGTTTTTGAACTACTTTCGCTATAGTATATACCTTCAATGCTAGTACAACCTGCTTCGCCAAATAAGTTTAACATATGTTCATGTACTGATTCAACTTGTTCGTTTGTAAGCACACCTTTAGCAATGCCGCCTTGATTTGTAAGTACTACAATACGATGTCCTAGTCTGCGCAGTTTAGCTATTGCTTCTAAACTTCCTTCTATGGGCTCAAACTGATTTGCTGATTTTATATATGTGCCTAAATCTTTATTAATAACTCCGTCTCTATCTAACCCAATTACGCATTGTGTAGGTAGTGTTGGAGCTGCTGTAACAATCTTATACTTATCTATCATAGGTATACCAACCTGTTATTATATATTTTTCGCCTTTGTATATAGGATTACCTCTGTGAGGAAATGTAAATCCACAAGGAAAAATTACAACTTTACCTTGTTCAGGTATTATTTTTTTACCTTGATACAAAAATTCTGTTTCTCCGCCCTCTTCGACATCGTTAAGATATAGCATGTAATTAATAACTCTTGTGCTACTACTAATGTCACTTGCTTCTGCATGCCAAGAATGATATCCTTGATGTGGGCGTGTGCGCTGGATACTCATCCCTTTAGGACTATGTTGTTCACTCTGTTTAAGCATAATATATTTTTCCATATATTGTGCAGTATAAACTTCTTGTATTTTTTTATAGAAATAATCACACAACGAAAAATCATAATGATATTGGCCTTGAGTATGTGCCCAGTCAAAAACTACTCTATCGTCACTGCTCGCTTCGCCGTGATTAGGACGTACAACTTCTCTCTGTGCCATAACATTAAAATGTTTTATAATCTCTTCGCAATACTCTTTTTCAAATATGTTTGGGTATTCTTCGATGCCACTAAAGTCGTTGTTCATGTATTACCTCCAAGTAGTATATATCATTGTACATTTCTGATTTTGTATATGTACTTATTTTTAATCCAGCTTGCTGTACCATAAGTCTGAAAGTCTCCGGTGTAGAACCTGTATAGTTTTCCTGTAATAATATTCTACCGTTTGTTGCTAGTAAAGATTTTGCCTTAATAAAAAACTCTTTATGAGAATGCCAATTAGGGTCTACTAAAATATCTTCTATGTGTTCGAACTGAGTAGAATCAAAACCTAAAGTGTTTGCTGCTGCTTCGCTACTTGGCCAGTGTGGTGGATTTGCAACTATTAAATCAAACGTGCCTTCAACATTTTCTAAACTTTTTCCTTGTACAACATTAATATTATCTGCAAATGTAGGATTATTTTCTTTTGTATGTTGTGCCAGTTCTATTGCTGGCAAATACATATCACTTAGTGTAACATTTTTAGCAAGCCCTGATGCTAACATTCCGAAGCCAATGAATCCTGGACCACTACACCATTCTAATACGTGGTCAACAGAGGTATACCATTCCTTTGTAATATCTATGTATTCTAATGCAAAGTAATCGCCACCGCCGTTTGTTTTGTTGGTATAGAATACATCAAAATTATCAATTCGCCAAATATATTCTATCATGTTTTTTCTTTTAAATATGGTATATACTGTTCAGCAATTTGTTTGTGTACTTCTTCGGTATAATGTTCGCCGTCTAATGTTTCAAACTTTTTGTTAAAAAATATTTCAGCATCTTGTTTTGCAAACGTTGTTTTATTTAATTTTGTATAGTAGTTATCTGTTTCTTGTGGTATAAAACACCTATTATTAATGTTCCAAACATACATAGGTACATTATTGTTATTACATATCATATCACACACAGCAATATCTTTAAAATAATCTTCTTGTTCTAAATGTGTATTTTGATAATGCCACATTTGAAAATATAAATGCGAACTGCGTCTTGTGTCAGGTTCTGCTACCCACGGTGCTGTTTCTCTGTTATAGGGAAACATTTCCCAATCCTGCGGCTGTGGTTTATGATAATGTTCTAGATATTTGTTGTCTACGCTTAGTGCAATACTCCAACGATCAACAAGCTCGTCAGTTGAATCTTTTTGTAAGAAAAAGTCTGTAGGAAATATTTTTGTAGGATCTAAATCAGGATTAATTACAATAGGAAATCTACCCCAATATGTACTTTGAATAAACACTTCGTCTATATCATCATATGTTTTAAAGGCGTGTGCTAAAAATCTAGGATATACTCTATTACCTGTTCCTGCACTTGCCATTACAACACATTTTTTATTATTATTTTTACTGTAAAATTCAGCATAATTATTAGGTCCCCAAGTGTTGGGACTATTGTCTTTACTTACTCCTTGGTAACCCATACTATGACTACAACCAATAAACAGTGTTCTAGACATTTTGGCTATCACCCTTTTCAACTCTATAATTATCTTCTACACTATCTGGTGTGCTTACTTCAATAATAGACCCTGCTTCTACACACATAAGTTGATGTGGCAACATAGGAGGAATATGTTTTGTATCTCCTTTGTTTAATGTTTCTACAACTGGGTCTGCTGTCTTTGTGTCAATCGTTTTAAGAATAAAACTGCCACTTAGTACGTGCCAAGTTTCGTCTTTTTCTTTATGTAGGTGCATACTAAATTTAGCACCTTGGTTAAAGTTTAATAATTTACCACAGTACAACTCGTTAGTTGCAAAGATAGTTTCACTACCCCAACCTTTTTCAACTAAGCCGTTCAGTTTCGTCATTTGTTGCCGCCTCTATTTTAAAGTTTGCTGCTATTGAAGCCCGTCTTTTATTAGTTTTATTAGGTAAAACATAATGCGGTATCCAACTAGGAAACAATATAAGTTTGCCTGGTTCTAGTTCCGGAATATATCTTTGATACTGCCATTGATTAAATATTTGTTCCATTCCAGACGATTGTATAATATTATAGTTTGGACAATCTAAAACTAGTTGGCCGCCGATGTCGTCACCTTCTGGCAGTTCTAAAATATAAACAGCACTAATTGAACGGCCTGGAAATGCATGATCATGTATTTCCTGATAATCATGTTCTTTATACGTGTTTACCCAAAACTCGTCACAACTAATATTGTATGGCATCATTGGTTTCATATCATCAAAATACTGTTGTGTATACGGTCTAATGTTTTCAAAAAATGTCTGCCAGGGTAGAGCATCATTCTTTTTGCTTCTAATACTACTACGGCAACTACCATACACCCACGTGTCTTCAAAGAAACTATCGTCATCTAAATATGGCAAAAACTCTTTATAAATGTCGTCATGTGTTTCTACTTTAGCTTCATACATCCAAGTAGGCCACATGCCTTGTGTTTTACCATTTACAATCATTCCCATCCACCTCCCGGATTACCTTTTGTATCAAAGAAAAACACTTGTGTCAGTCTTCCTGTTTCTTTACTGTCGCCAAATCCAGACATCAAACTACTGTGTAATGAATCTGCTCTATATAATATTAGTCTGTTATATTTGTTTGCTATAGCATCTTGTAATTCAAATTCACCCGGCTTAGGTTCAGTAAATATCCCTGTGCCAGCTTCTTGCGGAGCGTCAGGAGTAAGGTACAATACGCCTGCCCAATCTACGCCTTTATCTTTGTGTACCCATGTTTTAACATCATCAGTACATAATTGAAAGCAAAAACTGTCCAATTTCCAAGCGGTAATTTTTACATTTAATATAGCTTCTATTTTTGTCTGTATAAATCTTCGGTATTCTTCATCTGCACTATCGCTACGCATACCTGGAAATACACCATCACGTTCAAACGGAAGTTGTAAAACTTGTTCTCTTACATGATCTGCACTTTGTAAAAAGTTATCAGTAATAATTAAGTTAACATCCATTTATATATTCCTCTACACTTTTAAATCTGTGCGTTATTAGTGTACTTAAACTATCTAAGTTAGCACACGTATATTGCTGATACTGACCTTTTAAATTATCTGGCATAGGTATGTATTCAATGTCAGCACTATATTTGTTTGCGACTAATTCTGCAACTTGTTGAAAACTAATAGCAGTTCCAGTACCTATATTATATACGCCTTTTTCATTTATGTCAAGCATTTTTTCATGCACTTCGCATATATCACTTACGCATACAAAGTCTCTTTTATAGTTTTCACTTTTTTCAAATAACTTTATTTTACCTTGTTTTGCCTGTTCTGCAAACTTATGTATTGGGCTTGCTTGATTACCCTTGTGATCTTCATTTGGACCGTATACATTAAAATAACGAAATCCTTGTATTATAATTTGAGGATTCATGCCACCAATCCACCTGTCAAATAGATACTTACTCCAAGCATACGGACTTTTTGGATCACTAGGGCCTGACTCTGTAAAGTGTTTAGTATCACCGTATACACTTGCACTCGATGCATACTGCATATTAACTTTATAAGCATTACATTGATTATAAAGCCATTTAGTAAATTCATAATTATGTAATATAACTTTATCTACATCAGTCTCAGTTGTACTACTAATTGCTCCTAAATGTATTACCCAATCATAATCTTTTACTAAAGGCAATTGTTCTGGAGTGAATTCGTATCCTGAAACTTCATGTTTAGATTCTAAATAGGACATCATGTTTTGCCCTATAAATCCTTTATGACCTGTTATTAATATCTTCATTTATTATCCTTGTAGTACTATGTCCTTTAACTGTAGGGAAAATAACAATCTTAGCAAGATGGTTACCTACTACTGTATCAAATGTATAGTCGCCGCCTTTTACTATAATATCTGGTTCTAATTTGGTAATTGCTTCCAAAGGTGTGTCTTCGTTAAACACAATAACATCGTCTACAAAACCAAGCTCTAAGAGGCTTTCCTTGCGGGTGTCTTCTCCGTTAATGGGTCTTAAATCACCTTTTAATCGCTTAACACTGGAATCGCTGTTAATGCCCACTACTAGTCTGTTTCCAAGCGTTTTAGCGTGTCTAAGAAGCTTTAAATGACCAATATGTAATATATCAAACACTCCGTTAGTAAACACAACAGTATTCTCTATATCTTCATGTTTTAATATATATGTTCCTGCATGTTTAACACTTTCTGTTGATCCTTTAACAGCAATCTCTAAACATTTTTTATGTGTATAACTTTTTGTAAGACCATAAACAAATGCCGCCATAAAACAATCGCCAGCACCAGTAACATCTGATACTTCTAAATTATCAACAGGTATTTCATATTTCTCACCGTCAATAGTTGCAATAACTTCTTCACCGGCATTAGTTGTAATAATATTGCCTTGCCATTCATCAAAACCTAAATCATGAAATTCATTGTAGTTAGGTTTTACTAACCATGCATTTTCATAGAACCATACATTCTCTTTTGGATCTACAATAACTTTACAACCAAATTTATTAATATGCTTTATGATTTCTTTTGCTTCGTCTAGCACACCTTTGTTGTAATCACTTAGTACAACATAGTCGTACTGTGAAAAGTCCGTTGATTTACAAGGTCTAATACGTCTGTACCACTTGCTTGTGCGTCATCATCAATACGTGTAATATAATGGCCGTCACAAATTACTCTAGTCTTAACACTGACTTGACCTTGTGTTTCAAACATATCAACATCAACACCTAAACTTTTTAAGTTTTCAAATACAAGTCCTGCACCACCGCTAGTTTCTTTTTCTTCAATATAAGTTACAACAGGCACAGGCGCTTCGGGACTAATACGTGTTGATGTTCCGTAGATATATTTGTCAATTATTACATCGCCAAGCACTAATACTTTCATTCGTAATCCATGTATACGTTACCACTTATAGTCGACCCAACTGATCCTGGGCGAACATAATGTTCTAAGAAGCTAGGAAATATAATTATATCTCCTGTTTTTAATTCTGGTCTAAAATCTAACGGAAATTCTTTTACATTTGTACCTAAATGATTTTGTATATCTTTAAACATTGGATTCATAAACACAGTTTTAGATTCTTCTACAGTTTCGTATATAATAAAGCTCCAAGAACTATTTGGGTGTATGTGTATATCTTGCCAATCAGTTTCTTTATATTTGTTGCGCCATATAGGGCCAAATCTTGGATTAGGTCCAACTAAATCTTGTAAGTTTTTAGAAATAATACTAACTAGATATTCAAATGTTTCAGGTGTAATTTTGTGTTCTTTTGTGAACGTACTAGGCGTTTCACTCAGCCAGGTTGGCTCAGTATCTTCTTGACTAATATCAATTTTTTCTAAATCAATGGTGTCAATAAATATTGGAACACTAAACATATCAACACGCATTATGTTCTCCAGGGTTGTGCCGCTGGTAATGGCTTTGCTCTCATTGTTTTATATACTAATGTTGCACGTAATCCTTTGTAAGAATCATTAGGTGGTAATCCGTGATGTGGAATCTTGCCTTTGAATAGAAAAACTCGACCAGGCTTAGGATAAACTTTTTTCCATTCACCGTCTAGTTGAATAACAGTTTCGCCGCCATATTCGTCTTTCCATTCCCTATTAACATAGTATATCCAACTAATACCGTTATCACAATCACAATCAGAATGAGGTGTAGTGTTATGTATAAACTGTTGACCGTTTACTAATATCTCTCCTACTTCTAATTCAAAAGGAATTAGTTGTGCTACAGCATTATAAATCATACTCCACACACTATCACTTGCTGTAGAACTTTGTGGAGGATATATCTGTTGTTTAAATGCAGGAATTTCAGGCCAATCAGGGATTGAACCTACGTCTGTCTTAGGGTCTTCAGGATAGTTACTTGTGTGTCCATAAAACCAATTATAACCACTAAACACTAAATCGTGTGTATGTTCAATAATATATTGTGGGAACAGATCATCAATTACAATCATTTGATCTTTATTTAAATCTATTCCGGATAAGTCTTTTGCTTCTTTTCCATTAACTAACATTTTCTACCTTTGCTAAAATTCCGTGTTCTGCTATGTACATATATTCAATGTCACTATTAGCTAGAGTTCTAAAAGCATCATCTAATGTTTCGACTAAGGGTTCGCCGCCTAAGTTAAATGATGTGTTGAATATAATAGGAACACCGGTTTGTTTATAGAATTCATTAATGTAGTCATAATATAATGGATTCTGTTCTCTCGTTACTGTTTGTATACGACATGTACCGTCAACATGTATAATACTTGGAATCTTTTCACCAATGCCTGGTTGACAATTCATTGCATACATCATATGCGGTGATTCTTTCATTCCACGCATGTCAAACCATTCTTCTGCATGTTCAGCTAGTATAGTACCAGCAAACGGACGGAAGTATTCTCTACGCTTAACTTTGTTAACATGATCTTTACCGTTAGGATCTGTTGGATCATACATTAGACTTCTATTGCCTAATGCTCGCGGTCCTGACTCTGAACGTCCTTGGAACATTGCTACAATATTTTTATCACACATAAGTTTTACAACTGATTCCATATCTGTTGTTTCTAATGTAGCATTATATTTTTCAGCTGTTTCTGTTACTTGTTTGTTTGTGTAATCTCTAGGTAAACCTAAATATAAACTTTCAGCAAACGGAAGTACTTCTTTATTTTGTGTTGTTTGATGGTATGCAACAAATGCCGCGCCAATTGCTGTGCCTGCATCACTAGATACTGGCTCAACGTATAGGTTAATATCCATATCTTTTAAGGTGTCTAAATAGTAATAATTAGCAACACAGTTAAGCCCGTAGCCGCCACTTACTACAACGTTTTTATTACCTGTGCGTTCTACAGCATCTAAAATTAGTTTTAATACTTGTTCTTGACTTTCGCTTTGTAATGCATAAGCTAAGTCTCTTCTATTATCTAAATCTACTAATTTGTCTTGTGGAGTGTTTTCAGGTGTATGTAATTCTTTAAAAAAGTTTTCATTTACTAATGCACCATTAGGATAAGTTGGCCTAATTAAGTTAGTGTTTGCCACAGTCCATTCGCCGCCAGCTGTATGATATAATGTTGGTATTTTGTCGTTAGGTTTACCATAAGGTGATAGTCCCATAGTCTTGCCAGCTTCAATAGAAGTAAATCCACAGTATTGTGTTACAGCTTCATATGCTTTAACAATGCCGGCGCCGTCATCAATAATAACTTCATGTGTACCTTCTTCATCAAATTTTTCACTGGTCATGTTAAGAACATGTGCAGCTCTAAA
>Ga0209830_10001933_pt1 | contig 17390 bp, 17 predicted proteins | sample ArcticOcean_MG_C_12_FD_187439 | JGI IMG/M metagenome (GOLD analysis project Ga0209830, IMG submission 187439) | Marine microbial communities from western Arctic Ocean - ArcticOcean_MG_CB8_130 (SPAdes) (version 2) | ecosystem: Environmental > Aquatic > Marine > Oceanic | place: Arctic Ocean...
AGCTAGATTTATTGCACAAAATAATCAAGAATTACCACTACCTTATAAACGATACCAAATGGGTGATGTGTGGAGAAACGAAAAAGCAGGCAATGCCCGTTACAGAAGCTTTTTACAATGTGATGCTGATATAGTTGGTAACGTTAATCCAGCTCAAGCAAATGCTGAACTTTGTAATTTAATTGCCAGTACGCTTCTTGCTTGTGGTTTAAAAAAAGATCAGTTCGTTGTTAACATTAGTAATCGAAAAATTATTCAGGGGTTAATTGAAGACCTTAAAATATCCAGAGACAAAAAAATAAAGGTTATGAGGGCAATTGATAAATTAGATAAGCCTGGCTTCGGTTTAAGAGGAGTTGAAGATTTATTAAAAAAAGAAAGAGTAGATGTCAGTGGAGCAGTTACTAAAGGTGCTGACTTAACTGATGATCAAGCTTCACAAATAATTAATTTCTTAAAAGTAAAAGATTTAAAAGAATTAAAAGACAATTTAAAAAATCCACTATCTCAAGAAGGAATTAAAGAGTTAGAGGATTTATTAGAAGTTGCAAGTTATGGTGATTATCTGGATCAAATAAAGACCAATTTTACCATTGTTAGAGGTCTTGCTTATTATGATGGTTTTTGTGTTGAAACAAATTTAAATTTCAAAGCAAAAAATAGTAAAGGTAAAGAAGTTGATATTGGAAGTATTTGTTCAGGCGGACAATACAATAAGCTAATCTCAAGATTTAAAGGTGTTGATATACCAGGAACTGGAATGAGTATTGGAGTGGATAGGTTACTTTTTGCTATGTTGCAACTTGATCAAATTGAAGTTGATGAAAAAAAACCAGTCCTTGTTTGTGTTATGGATGAAGAATATTTAAAAGATTATTATGAAATTCTGAAAGTTTTAAGAGATAACAATATTAACTCTGAAATATTTTTAGATAGCAAAAAAAATCTTGGAAAACAATTAACCTATGCTAATAAAAAAAAGTGTCCTATTGCAATCATTTGTGGTGAGAATGAATTTAAAGATAATACAATTACTTTAAAAAATCTTTTAGGGATTAAGGGTGAAAATAATCAAGTTACATTTCCAAAAGAGAACTTAATTGATGAAATCAAAAAATTTATCTGAAAAAATCCTTAGATCAGTAAAATCTAAAGGGTTTAAGTACATTGATTTACCTTCGGTAATTGATGCCAATCAGATTGTACAGAGATCAGGAGAGAGTTTTAGAAAATATATCTTCTCATTTATTGATCAAAATGGCAGTGAACTATGTCTTAGACCCGATTTAACTATTGCATCGTGCTTAAGGTACTTAGAGAACAATTTAAGAGGCAAAGAGAAGATATTCTATAGTGGTCAGGCGTACAGAAAATCCAGTAATAAAAAAGATTCTATTATTAGAAATCAAGTTGGTTTTGAAATAATTGGGTCTAAAGATGAAAAAAATGATGACAAAGAAATTATTAATACTGCTTTAAAATCTTTATCAAATTTAAACTATTCTAAGGGAACTTTGAAAATTGGAAATGTTGAAATTTTTAACTTATTGATTTCAAAGTTAGATATTCCTAAACGATGGAAACTAAGACTTTTAAGACATTTTTGGAGAGAAGATTATTTTAATGATCTGTTAAAAAGATTAGAGACTAACTCTGATGTTGATCCAACGATTGTTGAAGTGGATAAAAAAAGATATTTAAAAATGTTAAAAGATAATCAGCAAATAACAGTTGCAGGCCGATCGATTGAGGAAATCTTAAAGAGATTTAATAATAAGATTAAAGATCCAAGAAGACCAAGTAGAGGTAAAAATGTTTCAAAAATTATCAAAGAATTTTTGAAAATTAATTGTCCAATTGATAAAGCTGCTGAGAAATTAAATACCTTTTTTAAAAAAAATAATATTAACTTAGCTGTGGACCAGAAATATTTTCCGACGTCGTTAAATAAAATTCAAAAATTAAACGTTGAGTTTTCAGCCTCTTTTGGACGTCAATTAGAATATTATACAGGCATGGTATTTAAAATTGATATCAAGTCTAAATCCAAAAATATTAATATAATTAATGGTGGACGATATGACAAATTGATTTCTGATCTTGGATCAAAAAAACAAGTTACAGCAGTAGGAGCTGCTTTAAATTTAAACTCTTAATGATAAAAAATATAATTAATATCGGAATTCCAAGTAAAGGCAGACTTAGAAAAAATATCTTAAAAATTTTTAAAAAGAATAAATTAAATTTAGTGTCTGAAAGAGGGGAAAGAGATTTATTAGGATCCATTAAAAACTTATCCAATGTTAAGATAATATATTTGCATGCAAGAGAGATAGTTGAGAGACTTGGAGATGGGTCTTTGGATCTTGGTTTTTCTGGTTATGATTTATTAAAAGAAAGTGAAATTAATACCCAAAACAAAATTAATGTAGTTAAGAAATATGGATTTGGTAAAGCAACTTTAGTAGTGGCTATCCCTGATCCTTGGATTGATGTTCAAACGGTTGCAGATTTAGAGGAAATTGCTTTTGAATTTAAAGACAAAAAGAAAAAAAGATTAAGAGTAGCAACAAAATATCCAAATTTAACTAGAGAGTTTTTATTTTCCAAAGGTGTTACCCAATTTAAGTTTGTTAGTAGCCTCGGTGCAACAGAAGCTTATCCATTCACAGGTTCATCAGAAATAATAACAGATATTACATCAACAGGAGAAACTTTAAGAGCTAATAATCTGCGTATACTTAAAGATGGTAAAATACTTCAATCAAAAGCTTGTATGATGATTTCTAAATCATCAACTAAAAATAGTTTAGTGAAAAAATTAGTTAAGTTACTTTCTAAGTAAAGTATCTTTAACATAAATTAGAATAATCTTAATAATATCTAGATTTCTGAGTATTGCGTATACTGTAATGATAGCCGCGATAATAAAGAGTATTTTTAATATTAACAAAATTTCCATATAATTACTTTTACTAAAATAGATGCAGTTATCAACAAAAGAGGGTATTAACCTACCTATATGATATAGTTAAAGAATCATGGACACATTTTTATTAATCACATTAGTCATACTACTAGGAGCTACTTTGGCTATTCTTTATCTAAATTTAAAATCTAAGCCAAAAAATGAAAATGAAGATAAAAGTACTGAAGAGATAGCTAATTTAAAGACAGAAATTACTTCTTTAAAAGATACCTTAAATACTACTATTAATACTTCATTAGGTTCTATGTCGACTTCATTTACCGCTCTATCAACTGGGGTTACTAAAGATATGACAGAGGCCCTAACAAAGGTTGATGAAAAAGTAGGAAACTTCAATAGTCAGGTCGAATTACTAAATAAAAGCCAAGAGGGTATAACTAAAATTTTAGCGGGTGTTAAAAAATATGGAACCCTTGCAGAGTTTTCATTAGATGCTCTAATCAAAGACTTATTACCTGCTTCACAATTTCAGACCAACGTTAAGATGAAAGAAGATACAGGAGAAAATGTAGAATTTGCAATCAAACTTCAGGGTGATGTAATGGTGCCCGTAGACTCACACTTTCCAGTAGAAAAGTTTAAAGCAATTACTGATGGTTATGATGCTGATGATAAAAAAGCTGTTGCAGATGCAAGAGCAAAATTGGCTGCTGCATTTAAAGCAAAAGCTAAAAGCGTCAATGAAAAATATATCGTGCCACCAAAAACTACAGATTTTGCGATTGTTTATGCACCAACTGAAAGTTTATATAAAGAATTAACTGAATACCAAGATCCAACTACCAAAGAATTATTAACTCAAGAATTAATGAAAAAATATAAAATTGTAATCTGTGGTCCTAATACCCTTTCAGCTTACTTGCAATCTTTGCATATGGGCTTTCAATCTTTAAAAGTTCAAAAAGGTGCTACAGAAATTTATGATCATCTAAAAACAATTAGCTCAAGATTTGGAAAACACTTTGATAATATAATTTCTCTTAGAAAAAAATTAGAAGAAGCAATGACAGTTGTTGATAAGTTTGGAACAGATGCAAGATCAATCACTAGAAGCTTAGAAAATATTAAAGATCCTGAACAAGTTGAAAAAGCTGTTCAAACAGAAAATGTAGAAAAGTTTGTTGACCATTCAAAACAAGCAAAAAATTAATTTCTTTTTTCCTTCAATACCGCTTATAACAAACTATATGCAGTGGAATAATAAATTTACTTATCCAAAATCCATGAGATCAATGGTTAGTGGTTCAAGAATGTATGCTGTAAATCAACAAAAGCTTCCATCAGTTACATCAATTTTACAAGCAACACAAAGTGAAGAAAAAAAAGCATCCCTTGCAAACTGGAAAGCAAGAGTAGGAGCTGCTGAAGCAAATAGAATTAAAAAAGATGCTAGTAGTCGTGGAACTTCAATGCATAGCTTTTTAGAAAAATATTTATTAGGTCAGTTAAATCTAGAATTATTAGAAATAGAAAATAAATCTAAAAAAATGGCTGATGAAATTATTGAGCAAGGAATTAAAGGAAAATTATCAGAAATTTGGGGAACAGAAGCAACTTTATATTATCCAGGAAAGTATGCAGGCACATGTGATGCGGTAGGTGTTTATGAGGGAAAAGAAACCATTATAGATTTTAAACAATCAAACAAACCCAAAAAAGAAGAATGGATTGAGGATTATTATCTTCAATTAGGAGCCTATTCATTGGCTCATAACGTTGTCCACAATTCAAAAATAACTCAAGGAATTGTTTTACTTTGCACTGTAGATAATTTATTCCAAGACTTTAGAATTCAAGACGCAAAATTAGAAGAATATCAAAACAAGTTTTTAGAAAAAGTTGAACAATTTTATCACCAAAGGAATATGAATTAATATGAATTTAGCAATATGGGATATAGAATCTAGCAGTGCAAATACTTCATGGGGAAGTATTATTGAGGTGGGTGGTGTTTTAGTTGATGCAAATTTTAAAGAATTAGACAGATTCAATTTTAGATGCAGATTACCTGAAGGTGAAGTACCTCAGGCAATGGCCTTAATAGTTAATAAAACTAGCGTAGATTTATTAACCAAAGGAAACTTAAGTCATTATCAAATGTTATCTCAACTGGAAGCGGTATTTAAAAAATGGAGCCCTGCAATATTCATGGGTTGGTCGAATATTGGCTTTGATGACGAAATGATAAGAAATGAATTTTTTAGAGGAATTAGATATCCATACATTACAAATGCTACTCCAAATAAAAGACATGATGGATTAAACATAGCAAGAGGTGCTCATGCTGTTGATGAGAATGTTGTAAAAACAGAAATAAATGCAAAAGGAAATGCGGTAATGAAACTAGAATCATTAGCTAGAATGAATGGTTTCGAATCTAGTGGTGCGCACTCAGCTTTATTCGATGCAGAACTAACTGTTAAAGTTTTAGGTTTAATTAAAAAAAATCAACCTCAAACTTGGGATACATTTTTAAGAACAGCAAATAAAAGCGACACTGAAACAATCGTTAAAACAGAAAAAATGTTTACCTTGGCTGAATATCATTTTGGTAAAAACTATAGATTTGTAGTTGCACCCCTTCATCCGAAATATTGTATTCATCCAATTTATCAGTGGGGTCAAGCGTTTGATCTTAAAATTGATCCAATTCCATTATTTGATATGTCAATTTCAGAACTTAAAAGTGCTGTTAAAAAATTAAAGTTTTTAAGAACTATACGGTCAAACAAAGCTCCAATAATTTTAGATGCAAGCTATGGATTACAAGTTGAGCCATATAGCAATCTTGATCCTAATTTAATTAAAGAGCGTGCAAAATTAGTAAATAGTAATGAAAAATTTTCTCAAAACGTTTTAACAGCTTTAAGAGAAACTGCAGAAGAAAAAGCACAATTTGATTCACAGGTAGATCTACTCGCAGAAGAAACGATCTATAAAAAATTTACCCCTCAAAAAGACACAGCTTTATTTCCAAAATGGCATGCAGCTTCTTGGAAGGATAAACTAATCTTACTAGATAAATTTGAAGACGAAAGAATGGTAAGTTTTGGGAAGAAAATAATTTATCAAGAATCACCTGAAACATTGCCTGCAGACATGTTTAAGACTATTAAGCGTGGAATAGCTGAAAGAATATTGAGTGATGAAAAAGAAAAATGGTGGACATGTAAGGAGTTTTACTTTGAGTGTGACAATTTAAGAAGCAGATACACTGATGAAAAAGATGAAAAAAAACTTAAGTTTTTAGATGAAATTAATGAGTTTGTTGAAGGAATTCAGAAAAAATACGAACAAGCTTAAATACTTTTTAATTAATTAATTTTTTTTATCTATTGAATAATTAGTTGAATCAAATATATAGGATCTATTATGGCAACAGTAAGTGTAACAGACGATAATTTCGATACAGAAGTATTAAAATCATCAAAACCAATTGTAGTTGATTTTTGGGCTGAGTGGTGTGGACCATGCAAGCAAATAGGGCCAACGTTAGAAGAGATTTCTGATGAAATGGCAGATCAAGTTATAATAGCAAAACACAACATTGATAATGAACCGAACACTCCAACGAAATATGGAGTTAGGGGAATTCCTACGATGTTATTGTTTAAAGATGGTGAGCTTAAATCAACTAAAGTTGGTTCAACGCCCAAGTCAGATATTGTTTCATGGATTAAAGAAAATATCTAATTTGAGTTTAAAATTTCTCCAGCAAGATACAAAGATCCCGTAATTAGAATAATATCATTTTCTAGAATTTTGATTGAGGAAATGGCTTTTTCTACTGATGTTTTATATTCAACATTAGAAAAGTTTTTGATTTTCTCTTTAAGTTCACTTCCTTTAATGGCATTAGGTTGATTTGGAATATCGATTGTTATTAATGTTTCAATATCCTTAAAATAATCAATATATTTGTTATGATCTTTATTAGACATCATTCCCAAAATGACATGTTTTCTGCAATTTAAACTTTGAAGATATTGGTTCAGAGCTTTTGCACCAAGTGGATTGTGTGTTCCATCTATAAATAATTTATTATTTTTTACTAAATTTTTTAGTTTCCCTGATTTAATTTCTTGGAGACGAGCTATACTTTCAATTTTAGTAATACTATTTTTTATATTCTCATCAGTTATTGGGTAATCTGTTAATTGTCTTGCTGTTGCAATAGCAGTTGAAATATTTTCTAATTGAAATTTACCAAGTAAATTAGGTCTTGGAAGTTTTATACCACCTAATTCATCTTCAAAATAAAAAAAATCATTTTCTTTAAAAGAAAAATTATAGTGTTTATTAAAGAATATTTTCTTTGATAAATTATTCTTTATAGTATTTTGGATATGATTGCTGATTTGATCTGAACTTTGTTTAGCAATAATAATCTTTGAATTTAATAAATTTGAAGTTTTTTCGAATACAATTTTTTCAACTGTTTGTTCTTCTTCGGGTAACCAGTCTAAATGATCCAGACCAATAGATGTCACAATACTTGCTAAATTTTTTTTTAAGATATTTGTTGCATCAAATCTATGAAATAATCCTGACTCAATTAAGTTAATGTTTTTAGGGTATTTTTGAGCATGATGAAAATAAGCAACAGTTAATATTTCAAAGAAAGTAATTTGCATCCCACTATTAGCTTCCTCTATTACAGATAATAAATTAGCTAACTCATCGTCAGTTAAAGGTTTGTTGTTATAAAAAAATCTTTCATTAATTTTTTGTATGTGAGGACTAGTGTAGATATTACATTTATAATCAGCCTCTTTTAAAATTGCATAGAGCGCTTGAATAGTTGAATATTTTCCATTGGTTCCAACTACAGAAATACAATTAAGTTGATCTTGAGGATTTCCTAATTTCTGACAAAGATTTCTAGTTCGATCTAGGCTTAAATCAATCTCTTTAGGATGCAGCTTTTGTAAGCGTTCTACTATCTTCTGAAGTTTCATTTTCTGATGAATTTATAGCAGAATTTTTCTTTAGTAATATTGATAATAGTGTGCCAATTTTTTCTCTTAAGTCTTTTCTCTCAACAATTAAATCTACAAAGCCAGTTTTTTCAACATATTCACTTCTTTGAAATCCTTCAGGTAACTCTTCTCTAACGGTTCCTTGGATAACCCTTGCCCCAGCAAAGGCTATAAGTGCCCCAGGTTCTGCCAAATGAAGGTCACCTAACATCGCGTATGACGCCGTGATACCTCCAGCTGTTGGGTCTGTTAATACAACAAGGTAAGGAAGGTTATTCTTTTTAAGCTCGTTAACTGCTAAAGTTGTCCTAGTCATCTGTGAAAGTGAGATTAGCGACTCCATCATTCTCATTCCACCACCTGAGGTGAAGACCACAAAAGGTTGTGTGTTTTCAATAGCATGTTGAATTCCACATAAGAAGGCCTCACCCTCAGCAGCACCAATTGAGCCACCTATAAAGTCAAAGTCTGATGCAATAGCAGTGAGTTTTACATTTTTAATATTTGTATCAACTACCATCATTCCACAATTCATGCCTGTTTTTTTGCGTGCAACTTTTAATCTATTTTTGTAAGGCTTTGAATCATTCCAATTTAAAGGATCATCCTGAGGTATGGGTGTTTTTAAAACTTCATAATTATTTTTTCCAAAAATAATATCAAATCTTTGACGTGGGTTTATTCTATGATGTTTGTTACAAGATGGACAAACCCATAAATTTTCTTCTAAATCTTTTTTAAGAATGGGGCCTTTGCAGCAAGATGTCCAGTCACTACTTGCAATATCAATTTTAGTCGCTCTTGTTCTAATGATTTTTTTTATTTTTTCACCAAAGCGTAATGTTTTTTTTATCCAATTCATGAAATTTTTTTTCTAAGTCTTTTTACAATATTAGTTACATTTGTGACAGGATTTTGTTTTTTTTTGACAGATTTAGAGATTTCTTTACATAAAACGCTACCTACCACCAATCCATCAGCTTTTTTTAATGAAGATATTGTCTTTTCTGTAATACCAAAACCAATAACAATATTTTTATTTTTGTTTAGATTTTTAACCCTATCATATCGTTCAAGAATTTTTTTAGGTAAAACTTTTAGTTTACCCCCTGTTGTTGATAGCATTGATATGTAATAAACCATATCATGAGAATCTTTAATGATATTTTTCATTCTTTTTAGAGATGTAGTGGGGGACACTAATTGAATAAAATTAATATTATTTTTTTTACATTTATTAGCAAATGTTTTGTTTTCAGGATAAGGTAAATCAACAACAATCAAACCATCTACACCAACTTTTCTACAGATTTTAATAAAATTATCATTTCCATACTGATAAACCATATTATAATATCCCATTAAAATTACTGGCTTTGCTTGTTTTGATTTTTTAAAATCTTTTACGATAGAAAAGACATCTTTAATTTTAATACCATTTTTTAAAGCTCTGTATGCACTTGACTGAATTTGGCCACCATCTGCGATGGGTGTATTATGAGGAAAACCTATTTCACAAATATCAGCATAGTTAGCGATAGACTTTAATATTTCTAATGATTTTTTTTTGCTATTATCACCTGCAACAGTGTAAGTTAGTAAAGCAGGTCTCTTTTCATTCTTAGTTTTTTTAAAAGCCAAGTTAATTAAAGACATATTAATTAATTTTCCCCAATCTTGCTTTTAAAATATCTCTATCTTTTTTTGCATCACCACAAGAATTTACAATAATAATCGTATTCTTACTTAATTTGGGTGCAATTTTAATAGCCTCTGCAAAAGCATGACTTGGCTCTAAACTTGGGTTTATTTTCTCAAGTTTTGTAACAAGTTTATAAGCATTTAATGCAGCCTCATCTGTTGCAGATGTATATCTTGCTCTTTTAGTATCCTTTAAGAAACAATGAATAGGAGATACACCAGGATAATCCAGCCCAGCTGAAATCGATTCAGTGTCACTAATTTGTCCTTCATTATTTTGACATACGTAAGCAGCTGCCCCATGTAAAATTCCAAGTTTAGCATTATTTGTTAAAGGCGCAGCATGTAGTTTAGAGTTTTTAGGTCCTCCTGCCTCAACACCAATTAATTCAATTTGTTTTTTATCATAATCAATAAATTCACTCCAAAACCCATAAGCAGAACTTCCACCACCAACACAATTAATAAGCTTAATTTTCTTAGGAAATTTTTTAAATTCAGATTTAAGTTGTAGTTTTAATTCTTTTGAAATTTGAGAAGTACTCCAACCACAAATTTTAATAAAAATATTAGGGCCAACCGTTGAGCCAACACACATATGTGTGTTATCACAGTTTGAAACCCAGTATCTCATACACTCACTAACAGCATCAACCAGTGTTTGACTACCAGAATAAACAGGAATAACTTCAGCTCCATTTTTTTTCATTTCAAGTACATTGGGTTTTTGTCTCTTTATGTCTTTTGCGCCCATGAATATTTTACATTTAAGACCAAATTTCTTAGCAGCCATACTTAGCATCTTTCCTGCATAACCAGCCCCAGTATCTCCCACAACATAATTTTTACCTGCTTTTTTTGCAATAAGGCAGTGTACTGTTGCATTGTAAATTTTATGAGCACCTCCGTTCGCCTCAGAAACCATTTTGGCATATATTTGAGCTCCACTAAGGTGTTGAGATAGATTTTGAAGCTTTGTAAATGAAGTAGGAGAACCAATGTAATTCTTAAAGTAAAAATCTCTTTGTTTTAAGAATTTTTTATCATGTCTTAGCCTTTCAAAAAGAACTGTTAAATCTTCGATAGGTTTTTTTAAAGTTTCAGGAATAAAATTTCCACCAAACTTACCACCCCAAAAGCCACTCTTGTCATGTTGATCAATTAAGGGAACTCTTCTTTTAAGTTTCATCATTAATTTGTTTAATTTTTTTTAAAAAAATATCAATTTTAGAAGTATCTTTTAATCCAGATGTTTCTAGACCTCCAGAAATATCTATAGTGTCTGCTATTTCTTTATAATTTTGAAGGTTATCTTCTATACGAATATTCCCAGCCAACATCAATTCTTTATCCATTTTAAGATTTTTGATTAACTGATGATCGAAAGATAAGCTTTTTTCGTAACCCATACTGTCAAATAATATCATATCAGCAAGCTCATTGTATTCTATAAATTGTAAGACATCATTTTGATTTTTAACAGTGATAGCTACAATAATTTTTTTTTTATATTTTTCTTTAATAAATTTTATATAATTCGAAGAGCAGTCATAAATTTGATAATAATCAAAAGGTAAGTATTTTATTTTTTCTAAGATGTCTTCATTGGGATTAACAAGCACAGCAACATACTTAGAGTTTTTTTTATCAATTTTTAAAAGGTCTTTAAGCTTATCTAACTTAACAAACCTTTTTGATTTCGGATAATTAACAATAAAGCCAATATATTCTGGAGGACAGGAGTGTGTTATCAAAAATTGTAATGTTTTAGAATCGGATATTCCACAAATTTTTACTTTCATCTACTCTATAGATGAAAGTATTAGTTTTATATTTTTTTTTGGATCACCTTTAGTGATAGGTCGACCAATTACTAAATAATCGCTGCCTTCTTTAATTGCTTCATTGGCACTCATAGTTCTTCTTTGATCGTCTTTAGCACCTTCCATTCTTATACCTGGTGTAAAACATTTAAGATTTGGTGCAATCTCTTTGATCATTTTAACCTCTAATGGACTACAGATAACGCCGTATAGATTTGCATCCACTGCAATCTTAATTAGTTTTTTGACTTGTTCCTCAACTTTATTGTTAAATCCTAAGTTTTTTAAATCGTCATCATTAAAACTTGTTAAAATTGAAACCCCTAATAATTTTAGATTAATTTCTTCTGCTGCTTTGTTGGCCATTTTAAGAGCATCTAAACCATTAAGTATATGAACTGTTGCAAAGTCTACTTTTAAATTTTTAAGTGATTTTACTGACTCAACCAATGTATTTTTAATATCAAAAAACTTTCCATCATAAAAAATAGGTTTTTTAAATTTTGAAAGCTCTCTTATTTCTTCTGGACTTCTTTGGGTTATGTATTGTAAGCCAATTTTAATACCAGAAATATCTTCATGGATTAACTCTAGCAAATTTAATATTTCTTTTTGGCTTGAAACATCACAGGCTATGAAAATATTTTTATTCATTGTTATTTAGTTTTTTAAACATTTCTTTTGCCATCTTAAAGTGAATTGTTTTTTTTTGCAGTGTATCTACTTTTTCACCAGTTTTAGGATTTCGGGATATTCTAGCTTTTTGAGTGTTAGTTGAAAAAATACCAAAACCTCTTAATTCCACACGATCTCCACGTTTGAGAGCCTGTTTGATCTCTGTCAAGATAATATCAGTAACTTTCTCAAGGTCTTTTTTTAAAAAATTTGGATAGTTATTGGCTAATTGTTTTAGAAGTTTTGATTTAACAATTGCCAATTTTTATTCGTCTTTTTTTTTCTTTTTTTCTAGATCTTGCGATAAAGAAGAAAAAGGTAAATTTTTCCCAGAGCCCTCTGATCCATATTTATCTAAGGCTTCTTTTTTATCCATTTCTTCTAATAATTTAATACTCAGAGTAACCTTTCTTTTAGCTAGATCTATTTCAGCAATTGCACAATCTATTCTCTCACCACCTGTAAATCTTGCAGGTCTAGCATCAGCTGCATTAATAGCGATTGCAGATTTTTTGATAAAAAAGTCCATTTCACAACCTTCGGGCCTAACAACTAAACCTTTGTTATCAGTTGAAATAATTTTAACTGTTATCGTTTCTTTAATTTTTTTATTACTGAACCAATCAAATGGATCTGGTTGAGTTTGGCGTAAACCAACCCTCACTTTTTGTTCATCAGCTTTAATTTCTAAAAGTTTAACTTTAAACTTATCACCAATTTTGTATTTAGCTAACTCTTCTTCAGCATTGGTAAGATAAGTAAGATCGTTACAGTGTAAGAAAGCATCAATATCTATATCTTCAATTTTTAAGAAAAGAGAGTATTCATTTTTACTAACTACCTCACCCTCAACTTCTGCTCCAATTGGATACTTTTTTTTAAAAGTTTCAAATGGATTTTCTGTTGTTAGACGGTGAGAAATTGCTACTCTTCTTTTTTCCTTATCAATTTCTGTAATTACACAATCAATTTCATCTCCTATAGTAAACATTTTTTTAGATGAAACATTTTTCTTAGTCCAGCTTAATTCACTTGAGTGAAGTAATGTTGATAATCCTTTTTCTAGTTCACAAAAAGCACCAAAATCCATTAATTTAACTACTTTAACCTTATAAACTTTATTTAATTCATAGTTTGTGATATTTTCAAAGGGATCTGGAGAAAGTTGTTTAACCGAGCAGCCAACCTGTAGTTTTTCTTTGTCAACTGTAATAACTAAAAGATCATGTTTTTCTCCGATTGTAAAAACTTCATCTGGGTGATTAACTCTTGAGTAAGATATTTCTTGTAAATGCACTAAAACATCAAGTTCACCGTTAACACTAAAGAAGCAGCCAAACGAACTGTAACCTTTAACTTCAGCTCCTTTAATCACATCTCCAACTTTAAATTTCTCTACAATTTTAATTTTGTCCTCTTTTTTGAATGATGAAATAATCTCTCTTCTAGAAACACAAGCATTTCCTCTAACTTTGTCTAATTTAATAAGAGCAAATTTTTGGGGTTCGTTCATTAAATGAGTTATGTCTTTTAAGGGTTTATCTGAAATTTGAGATCCTGGTAAAAACATTAATGACCCTGTATCGATATGCTCTACAATACATCCACCCTTAACACGACCAGTAATTTTGCCCATAATAGGCTCATTTTTTTCATAAGCCTCAACTAGTTTATCCCATCCTTGAATTTTTTGAGCCTTGGAAGCGGATACTAGTACCTCACCTTTTTTATCTTCTAGTCTTTCAAGTAGAACGGAAATTTTTTCACCCACTTTTGCTTTATCAAGCATTCCCATACTTTTTAATTCATTAATATCTAGAATAGGTTCAGATTTTAGGCCTGGTACTTCTAAGAACACAAAGTTATCTGTCACTTTATTCACAACACCTGTAATAACTTTTCCTTCTTCAAGGTTAGCTGTTTTTGTAAATTGTGAATTTAGTAATTGCTCAAATTCTTTAGAAGCGGGGTTTGAAAGGTCTTTGTAGATTTCCATTAAGTTTTTAGTTTCCTATTCATAATTAGTTTAATTTTTAAAAAACAAGACCTTTTAGTTAAATTTGTTGTATTAATCAAGATCGAATCTGGAGTTCTTACTAAAGGAGAAATTTTCCTATTATAATCAGTTTTATCACGTTTTTTAATGCTTTTTAAGACATCTTTTAAAGATATTTTGTCATTTAATCCTTTTAACTCTTTATACCTCCTCATAGCTCTAGTTTTAACATTGGCGGTTATAAAAAATTTAAAGTCAGCATCAGGAATTATTTTGTAAGTTATGTCTCGTCCATCTAAACAAGAACCATTGTATTTTTTAGGTGGGTAGTAAGCGCTTTTAATTTGAAAGGCATGAACAAGTTTTCTAATTTTTTTATCTTTTGCTATTATAGAAGCCATTGTACCAACTTCATCAGATAACAATTTTTTATTTTGTAAATCCTTCATGCTTAACTTATTCATTTTATTTTTGATCAAAGAGTGGCTATATTTCTTGGGCTGAGTGAGTTTGATGTTTGCAATTAATCTATAGATTTTGCCGGTATCTAAATATAACAAATTAAAGTGATTAGAGATTAATTTAGCTTGAGTAGCAGCACCTGCTGCAGCAGGAGAGTCTATTGCTACTTTAATTTTATTAGTTAATTTCATAATTATTTATTACTTATTTTTTTAATTATTTTAAGAAAGGTTGGAAAGGAAGTATTTATAGAATCTTTATCATGAATTTTCCAAATTCCACCACACGTTAAAGCTGCAATTGTACTCATCATAAAAACTCTATGATCTTTTAAATAATTTTTGATTGTAATTATTTTTTTTACATCTAAATTTCGTTGTCCATAAATTTTAATTGAGTCTTTAGTTAATTCTGTTCTAACACCCATCATGTTTAAAATCTTAGAACCCCAATCTAATCTTGGACTCTCTTTTTGGTTAAGCTCAGCAATGTCCTTGAAGTAAGAAACTCCCTTTGCTTTTGCTGCCACTAAAAAAATGATTAAGAACTCGTCTATAGCACTACTGTTTAGTTCTGAGGAACAATTAATAGCCCTAAGGTTTTTGGAGCTTTTTACAAAAATATCTGAAACTCTTTCACCACGATAACTTTTTTGATTTTTTAGTATTATCTTAGCTCCCATTTTTTTTAGAATAGTAATAATACCTATTCTTGATGGGTTAATATTTACATCTTTAATTAGCAAACTTGAATCATTGGCCAAAGTTGTTAAAACAATAAAGAAAGCACTTGAACTTATATCTCCAGGAATTTGATAATTAAATGCTGGAATTTTTTTAGTCCGTTTAACTTTTATAAAATCATATTTTTTAGTTTTTTTTACTTTTATGTCTATCTTTAGATATTTAAAGAGTAATTCTGTATGGTTTCTTGATTTTTTGGCTTTAATTGATGTTGTTCCTGGTGCGTTTAAAGCAGCAAGCATAACGCTACTTTTACATTGAGCCGAACCTCTATTTTCTAAATAATTAATCCCTTTCACGGAATTTGAACCCAAGATTGTTAGAGGTAATCTATTTTTTTTTTTAAAATAAAATTTAGCTCCAAATTTTTGCAATGGCTCAGCTACTCTTGAAAAATCTCTTTTAGACAAGCTCTTGTCTCCAAACAATTTTATTTTTTCAGGTGATTTAATTAATAGACCCAGTACTAACCTTCCAAATGTTCCAGAATTCTTAGCATCTATTTTTAAGTTTTTTTTGAAATTAAATCCATTAATTCCATTTCCAACAATTTCACAGTAATTTTTATACACTAAAACCTTTATTCCTAATTTTTTCATAGAATCTATTGCAGCAAGCACATCTTCAGACATTAAAAGATTGTGAGCTTTAGATTTTCCAGTTGCCAGAGATGCTAGTAACACCCACCTAATACTTAAGCTTTTATCCCCAGTAACATTAATTTTTTTATTAAATTTTTTTATCTTATTTTTAATGAGTAGGGGGGCAGACATCTATTAATTAAATTTAAAAGAGTCCCCAAAGTAAGCTTTTTTTGCATTTGTATCATTAATTAATTCAGATGGTGTTCCTTTTGCAATAATTTTGCAATTTGATAAAATTATGGCAACGTCAACACAAGACAGAAGGTCTCTCGCTTGGTGATCGCAAATACAAATACTAATATTTTTTTCAGTTTGCAGATTAACAATTAACTCTTGCAACATTTTAATTGTCAGTACGTCTAAGGCTGCAAAACATTCATCTAACAGTAAAACCTTAGGGTTTCCCATTAACGCCAATGCAATTACCAATTTTTTTTTTTGTCCACCAGATAAGAATTTTGCTTGCACATTCAATATATGGTCCAGTTCAAATCTAGAAATAAGCTCTTCAATCTTAAAATTTCTATCATTTTTATTTTTAATTAAAATTTCACTAACAGCTTTTAAGTTTTCCATTAAAGTTAAATCATGAAAATACCCACCATACTGAGGAACATAACCTATCTTAAATTTTATTGTTCTTTCTGAAATTGGGTAGTCTAAAACATTTTCACCATCTATAATTATTGAACCGAAGTTTGGTTTTATTAAGCCTGTGATTAAATTAAAAATTGTTGATTTACCAACTCCATTAGGACCAAGCATACCCAAAATTTCTCCTTTGTTAATATTAAAATTAATATTTTCTAAAATTTGTCTTTTACCAAATGACAAAGATATTTTTTCTAGTTTGATTAATGGTTTATTTTTTTTGAAGGATTTAATTCTAAATTTCTTTATTATTGCCATATTTATTTTTTAATAATTTTGATCTTTTTATTATTATACATATATATTTTAGAATCTTTTGTTAGTAAATCAATCTCTAGTTTGTCAGCAAAAAATTTATTAGTAGAACTGTTATAGACAATATTATTATAGACCCAAGCAAAATTTTTCTCAAAAGATAAATCTATATTGTCTGAACTGATTTCATGCTGGGTATATTGTAAAACGACATTTTTATAAAAGTTTGTTTCAAGGTTTAAGGTGTTGTATTTGGCAAAATTTGAGGTTAGATAAACTGTGTCTTTTTCAAACAAGTCAATTTGAGCATTAACATTTGTCATTAGAATAATATTTTCTTCTGCACCAGCAAAACTAATATCGCCATATTCAGCATTAATTAAATATTTATTACCATTTTTGTCTGTTGATAAATATTCAAGGTTTTTTATTAAATTATTATCAGAACTAACAACCTCATTATTTTGATAGG
>Ga0209830_10001938_pt1 | contig 17337 bp, 20 predicted proteins | sample ArcticOcean_MG_C_12_FD_187439 | JGI IMG/M metagenome (GOLD analysis project Ga0209830, IMG submission 187439) | Marine microbial communities from western Arctic Ocean - ArcticOcean_MG_CB8_130 (SPAdes) (version 2) | ecosystem: Environmental > Aquatic > Marine > Oceanic | place: Arctic Ocean...
ATACGCACCAAATACAACAACACACAAGGCAAGTATTGTAGCGCCAAGTACTAAATTTTTGAACCAAACCATATAAATCCCCTCATTAAATAAGTGCATATCCAGTTATAATAAGTATTCTAAAAATAATAATAAAATTTCAATTGAAAAAAAATAAAATCATATCAATATTGTTAATTACTTTTGTTGCTATCCTTTTATTTGTAAGTCTGCAAGACCCTTCTATCAAAGGTCTTAATATGACCACAATTAATGGCGAGACAATTACTTCAGATCAGCTGCTGGGTAAAGTCACACTTATTAATTTTTGGGCTACTGATTGCCCAGGTTGTATCAATGAAATGCCTGACCTAGTTAAAACCTATAATCAATATAAAGATCAAGGCTTGGAGGTCATTGCTGTGGCAATGTTCTATGATCCCCCAAGTCGTGTTATTAGCTTTACTAAAAACAATAATCTTCCATTTCCCGTCGTACTCGATAGTAATAAAGAAATTATGAGTAAGTTTAACAATATCAAGCTCACCCCAACGTCAATCGTTCTTGATAAAAATGGCTATGTGATAAACACCATTGTTGGGGAAATTGATTTTAACGAATTTAATAAAACCCTTACAAAATTTCTAAATTAATTTACTTCTGATTTTTAATAAGTCTCTCAATATCCTTAATAGTTCCCATAGGATTAGCATCTGACTTATATTTCATCATCAAAAAGCCAAATGGGTCAATCAAGTACGTCCCACGCCTATCAAATCTCGGATAATCTTCAAATTTTTTAATAAGCCCTTCATAGCTTTTACTTTTAGGATCAATATATTTCTGTCCATTAAATACATCAGAAAATTTTTCCCAAGACTGAACTTTCCTTGAAACCAAAAGGCGGTCAACCTGATCCCTATCCTTCCCCAAGGCAAGTCTAATTTGCCTTACTTGATATAATTTGTCTTCACAAAATTGATTGCATTCTGAATCGACAAAAAAAACCAATGTCCATTTCTCATTTATTGATGAGATTGCACCATTCTTAATATCGTAAACTTCCAATTCTCCCAATGGGATAACTGGGGAAATAATTTCTCCCTTCTGAGTGCCTCCATCTTCTTTTTTAAAGTCAGTAAAGAATACTAAGTACCAACTTACTAAAATAGGTATCATAAATATTGAAGCGACCCCTAAAAGGACCAGCCTCGCCCTTAACTTTTTATTTACCATTTGATTTCCTTGTCAGACTAAGTCTTATGAAAATAATTAATAGAGTAATGGCAAATGCAAACCATTGAAAAGCATAACCATAATTTTTTTGTGAGTCGGGTGCTGGTAATTTAAAAATTCCATATAACTCCTTATCAATAATTGGATCTAAATAGATCATATAAGGCATTACATTTGCTGAAAAAAAATAGTTTAACTCTAATATATCAAGCCTTTGAAACCTAAAAATTTGCGAATTGAGCGTCTCAATATTGTTTTTACCTAACTTTATTCCACTTACCGGAAAACCTGCGACATGACCCAAAAGCAACCTTTCTCCAACAATCTCATTAATAATAGGTAGCATCTCTCGGTTTTTTAAGTTTGGGTGCCAGCCTCTATTAACCAACACTATAGAGTCTGAGCCTTTAATTTTAAAGGGCGTGATAATATTAAAGCCAGCAATTTGATTAAATATTTGATTATCTAGGATAATATTTTGTTTATTTATAAAAGAGCCCTTAAACTCAACTTTTCTCCACAAAAGGCTTGATTTTTCATCAAGCACATTAAATTTATCAAGAACGATAGGTGCTTCTTGTTGTCTATCGGTATAATTTGTATTTATATTATTCTTTTGATCGGCTCTATCAATTTGCCAGAATCCTAAGATAATAAATCCACAGAATGTTATTACAAACATTGATGTAGGAAATAGTTTAAATTTAAATTTATAGTTTTTTAAAAGCACATTTATCCTTGGGAGATTATTTTGGAAGCCGCATCTATATATAAATACATCGTTATTCTTCTTCTTGTATTAATTTTACTTTCCCTTACAAAAGGTTTACATTTCTTAATTAAGGATGACGATAAATCTTTTAATATGGTCAAGTCTTTAACCGTAAGAATTGTCTTATCTATTTTATTATTTATCTTATTGTTTTTTGGCTTTTACATGGGCTGGTTATCCCCAAACCATACATAAAAAAAGGCTATCTACTGATAACCTTTTTTTTCAATTGCCTCTTAAATCCAATATACGAAAATAAATAAACCAAGCCACACTACATCAACAAAGTGCCAGTACCAGGCAACTGCTTCAAATGCAAAATGATCTTTTTTGCTAAAATGTCCTTTTAGTGATCTGTACAAAATAATAGCTAACATTAATGCGCCCATACTTACATGGAAACCATGGAACCCAGTCAACAAATAAAATGTTGATCCGTAAATCCCACCTTTCAATGTTAAATCAAGCGCTTGATGAGCATGAACGTACTCATAAATTTGAAATCCTAGAAAAACAATACCTAAAAGTACTGTCGCAGCTAACCATGTACAAAGTTGTTTATTATTATTTTTTTGTAACGCCCAGTGAGCTAATGTGACCGTTACGCCACTTGATAAAAGCAATGTTGTATTTAGTGCAGGAACCCCGAATGCTGGTATCACACCAGTGTATTCAGTGTACCTTGATGGATCTGGCATTACATTCATAGGCCACGCAGCTTGAAATGCTGGCCATAAAAATTCATGGGTTCCATTATGACCTCCATTACCTTCTCCACTTAACCAGGGAATAGAGAACTCTCTTGCGTAATATAAAGCCCCAAAAAATGCTGCAAAGAACATGACCTCAGAGACGATAAACCAACCCATACCCATCCTGAAACTCACGTCAACCTGCTTACTGTATTTTCCAGCTAGACTTTCTTTTATAACATCTTTGAACCAACCATAAAACATGTAGGTTACTAAAGCTAGGCCAACAAAAAGTATATGCTTACCAAAACTTCCATCGTTAAACCAAACAGCACCCCCTAAAAAGGTGGTAAAAATCGCCAATGTTGCAATTATTGGCCACTTACTGCCATCTGGTACATAGTAAACCTCTTGAGATGCCATAATTTTTTCCTGTTTTTGTTTATTAAATAATTTATTAGTTAACTGCTACTTTTTTTGCCCTAAAAAATGTGTAAGACAAGGTTAAAGCAGTAACATCCTCTGGTAAATCTTTATCAACTTCAAACCTTACAACCATTTCTTTTACTTCACCAGGTTTTAGTAATTGGTTTATAAAACAAAAGCATTCAGCTTTTTTAAAATATAATGATGCAATCTGAGGGGAGACACTTGGTATGGCCTGTCCTGTCACATTCCCATTATATAAATTCTCAACAACATATGTCGCTTCATAAAATTTGCCTGGGTGCACTTTCATCGTCTTAACATTTGATTTCAATTTCCAAGGCAGATCACCATTAATATTTGAATCAAACCTTATTTTCACAATACGATCAGTTTTATATTCTTCTTTTACTTCACTTTCTACAACACGAATTGTTTTGCCATTTAACCCAGTAATTTTACAAAAAACGTCATACAAAGGGACCATAGCATAACCAAAACCAAACATAAGCACTGTTACTATAAACAGCGTGATGACCGTTTTTTTTGTTCCGTTATTAGTCATTAATAGCAAACACTAAAACGAATAAGCCATAAAAAGAACAGGCCATTACCCCTAGGATAATGGCTAGTCGCTTATTTTTTTTATTAATCTTTGCCTTCGTATTAGACGATTTCATTAACCGTTTTCAAGCATTTCTTTTCTAATTTTAGGCGGTGTTTCAAAGGTATGGAAAGGTGCTGGTGAAGGTACTGTCCATTCAAGACCTCTTGCTCCCTCCCAAGATTTTGCTTTCGATTTTTTACCCCCCAATGCACATTTAATAACAATGTAGACAAATAGTAGCTGTGTGAGGCCATAAGCAAAGCCGCCGATACTTGATATCATATTAAAGTCAGCAAACTGGATATTGTAATCCGGTATTCTTCTTGGCATACCTGCGAGCCCTAAGAAGTGCTGAGGGAAGAAAAGGACATTAGCTGCTATGGTAGAAAGCCAAAAATGTATTTTCCCTAGTCTTTCGTCATACATATACCCGGTCCATTTTGGTAACCAATAGTAGACTGCTGCCATCAAAGCAAACACAGCTCCTGTGAGTAAAACATAATGAAAGTGAGCTACAACAAAATATGTATCGTGATACTGAAAATCAACTGGAGTGATGCCAAGCATCAAGCCTGAAAACCCACCAATAGTGAATAAAATTACGAAAGCTATTGCAAAGAGCATAGGTGTCTCAAAAGTCATTGCCCCTTTCCACATCGTTGCAACCCAATTAAACACTTTCACTCCTGTGGGAACAGCAATTAACATTGTTGCATACATAAAGAACAACTCTCCTTTAATTGGGAGACCAACAGTAAACATATGATGCGCCCAAACAAAGAATGAAAGAATTGCTATCGAGGCTGTCGCATAAACCATTGAGGCATAACCAAATAATGGTTTTCTTGAGAATGTTGGGATAATTGAAGAAACTATTCCAAAAGCTGGTAATGCTAGGATATATACCTCAGGGTGTCCAAAGAACCAGAAAATATGTTGAAACAGTACAGGATCTCCACCCCCTGCAGCGTTAAAGAAACTCGTTCCAAAGTATTTATCTGTAAGAAGCATTGTTACTGCCCCTGCTAAAACTGGTAACGAAGCAATTAGTAGGAATGATGTAATCACCCATGTCCAAACAAATAGAGGCATTTGCATCAATGACATACCAGGTGCTCTCATATTAAATACTGTTGCAATAATATTAATGGCCCCCATTATTGATGAGATGCCTAAAAAGTGAATAGCAAATATAAGAAATGGGAAAGCTTCTCCTGTTTGAAGTACCAATGGTGGATACATTGTCCATCCACCTGCAGGTCCCCCGCCTTGCATAAATATTGTGCTTAAGAGCAACGCAAATGCAAATGGGAGAATCCAAAAGCTCATATTATTCATTCTAGGTAGAGCCATATCTGGTGCACCAATCATCAAAGGTATCATCCAGTTTGCGAGGCCTACGCCTGCCGGCATAACGGCACCAAAAATCATCACTAACGCATGAATGGTGACCATAGAATTATAAAACTGAGGATCCACAAATTGTAATCCAGGTTGGAATAATTCAGCGCGAATAATCATAGCCATACCTCCACCAACAAAAAACATTGTAAGCGCAAATATCAAATAAAGCGTACCTATGTCCTTATGGTTAGTCGAGAAAAACCAACGTTTCAATCCGGTTGGCTTGTGATCATGATCATGATGTGTGTCTTGTGCTAATGTACTCATAATTGCTTCCTAAATTAAAATTTTAAAGATTATTTTGTTTGATTCTTTCTTGCTTCAGCTACTTCTTTTGGTTGAATAAGGTCACCCGTATTATTTCCCCATGCATTTCTCTCATATGTCGTAACGGTTGCAATTTCAACATCAGAGAGTTGGTCGCCAAATTTTGGCATCAAATTTTTACCATAAATGATTCTGTACAGGTGCTCAAGCGTATTTTCTTTTTTTAAAGCAATTTCACTTCCAGCCAAGGCAGGGAAAGCGCCTGGTACACCTTGACCATTGGCTTGGTGGCACATCAAGCATTGTTTTTTATATACTTTCTCGCCTTCTGCCATCGACTCGTCCATCGTTAAGGTTTTATTTTGTGATTCTAATGCAGCAAGTTTTAACGCTTTTTTATCATCAATCCATGCTTCATAATCTTCCATTGACACCGCTTTCACAACAATAGGCATGTAGCCATGTCCTTTACCGCATATTTCAGTACAGTTACCGCGGTAGGTACCAGCTTTCTCAATGATTGCCCAGTTATCATTAATAAATCCGGGAATGGCATCACGTTTCCAACCAAGATCAGGAACCCACCACGCGTGGATGACATCCTCAGCCGTTGTTAAAATTCTTAATTTTGTATTAATTGGTACAACAAGTGGTTCATCAACATCTAGAAGATAATTTTCATGTTCCATTGGATTTAGTCCAGAGTCTCTTTGTCCGACTTCCTGGCTTTTTGTATCTAAGGAGCTGTAGAGCGTAATATCTTCATCAAGGTAGTCATATTTCCATTTCCACTGAATACCTGTGGCCTTAATGGTTATCTTTGCTTCGGAAGTATCGTCCATTTTTATAAGTAACTTTGTTGCTGGAATGGCCAGCGCAATAATTATTACTGTCGGAACGATCGTCCATATGATTTCAACGGTTGTGCTATGAGAAAATTTAGACGCCTTAACTCCCTTAGATTTTCTATGGTGAAAAATTGACCAAAACATAACGCTAAACACCAAAATTCCAATAATAGTTACGACCCACAGAGTCACCATGTGCATGTCATAAATTTCTCTACTGATGGGAGTAACTCCCTTGGTCAAATTCAGATCCCAATCAGCTATAGCTGAGATAGGGAGCAGAAGTATAAGGGCAAGAAACTTTTGATAAACTGATTTCAATTTGAATTACCTTTAAATTAAATTAATAAATATTCATAAAACTGTATTGCTCAAAATTAATGACCCAATAGTAGCCATATAAATTCAAACAAAATAAATAATATGGGAAATATTAACTCAGATTTTTTCTGATTATGTTAACAAATTGTAACAATTTTATCAGCAAAAAAAAAGTATTTCAATTACCAAATACATTTTATTTAGTCTTTTTCTTCAATTAATTTGATTCTTTTCGTTGTAAGAGGTGAATAAATTAAATATAAACCCCTCTATGAAAGCTTCTTTAATAGATCAAATAATTCTTTTCTGTTCTCCTCATTAACCTTTCTTCCAATAAAAGTTTTTTTACCTGATCTTGATATATAAATCTCTGAATGCTTTAAATTGGTTGGAGGAGTAAAATAAAATTTCGCCCACTCTTTAACAAATTTAATAGTATTAATTTTCTTTCCTTCGACGAATGAGATTTCTATTTCTGTTGGACTTATAGTGATCTTCTCATAAAATGTGCTCTTTAAAGCCGTTATGTATAATGCGTACCCTAAAAATATTGTTTCGATACCATAAAATGGAATTGCCAAATAAAGATTTATATAACTTAAAACAATCGCAATGATTAGGACTAAAATAACAAAACAAAAATATATTTTTTTAATTAAAGACCATGACATTGCAGGATTAGGTCGAATAATGATCTCATGTGTCTCTGGTTTAATTGGTTTATGTTCAATCATGATTAAATTTTTAACTATTATTGGTGCCGAGAGAGAGAATCGAACTCTCACGCTGTTGCCAGCGCGGGATTTTGAATCCCGTGCGTCTACCAGTTCCGCCATCCCGGCTAAAAGCCGTAAGTATATCAACCAATGACGCTTATGGAAATCGATGATTTTGATTACGAACTCCCTACAAACTTAATTGCTCAGCAACCTCCAAAAGTTCGTGGTGATAGCAAATTACTAATTGTAAATCCAAACAAAAATAGCAACATAGATAGTCATTGTAAAAATTTTTATGACTATCTATCTCCCAATGATCTTCTAATATTTAATGATACCAAAGTAATTAAGGCTAGATTATTTGGAGAAAAAGCTACGGGAGGGAAGGTTGAGCTTTTAATAGAAAACATCATAAGTTCTAATCATGCACTTGCAATGATTAGAACTTCAAAAAAAGTACAAATTGGCCTAAAAATATTTATTACTAAATCTATTTTTTTGGAAGTAATAGAACTTAATGAAAAATTATTCCAAGTTAAATTATTTGAATCAAACTTCACAAGCTTGCTTGAGGAGTTTGGTCATGTCCCATTACCTCCTTATATAGATAGGAAAGATGAAGCAGGGGATTTAGAAAGATACCAAACTACGTTTGCTAAGAATTTAGGTGCAGTCGCAGCGCCAACGGCTGGGCTCCACTTCACAGAAAATGATTTCTTAAGATTTAAACGACATAAAATTAAATATAACTTTTTAACCCTTCATGTAGGTTCTGGAACATTCCAACCTGTCAAAACTAAAAATATTTTTGATCATCAAATGCATTATGAATATTTTAATATTTCTGAACAGCTAAAAGACCAAATTCTAAAAACTAAGGGGGTAGGGGGACGTATTATTGCGATTGGAACAACGTGCATGCGAGCACTTGAAGCTTCATTTATTGATAATGAAATTAGAACTGGCAATCAAAAAACTAATATATTTATAACTCCTGGATATCAATTTAATATTGTTGACAGTTTATTCACTAATTTTCACCTTCCAAAAAGCACACTTCTTATGCTAGTGTCTGCTTTTGCTGGCTATGAATTTACAAAAAAAATATATAATCATGCTATTAATAATAAATACCGGTTCTTTAGCTATGGTGATGCCATATTTATTGAACAAAAAAAGCTTAAAGTAGACTTATAAATAGTAATTTAAATTAAACTGGATATAAATAAAATGAAAAAAACGTTGCTCATATTGTTAACAACCATCACAGTCTTTGTAGGAAACGTTGCTCATATTGTTAACAACCATCACAGTCTTTGTAGGAAATTTAAATGCTGAGATTAAAGAGCAAGCAGAGCTTGTTTTTAAGATTCCCCTTAAAAAAGAACCAACCACGAGACCCCAAACGCTCGCCTACATTCCAGTAGAAAAAAAATATTACATAGCTGATGGTGGGTTAGCGCCTATGGGCTCTAATAGCCAGGCGCCAATATCGAAATCTTTGATACATACTTATGATGAAAAGGGTAACTATATTGAATCAACCCGCTCAGGATTTGATAACCGATCAATTTATTTCAACACCAAAAAAGCTGAACTGGAAACCATTACATACAATGTATCAGCTCAAGCCGGATTTGCTCCTATGACGGGAATCTATACTTTAGAGCTTGATGATGAGGGTTTATTGACAGGCAAGTCAAACGATATCATTAATACAGTTTTTGCTTTTGAAACCTCTGGCACAATGCCATCTTTTGACGGAAAAAATAATCTATATTTCGCTAAACAAGAAAAATCTAACAAAGTCGTCGTAGTTGATGCACAAGAATTCACCGCTAAAAAAACAATAGAACTTGATTTTAAAACACCTGAAGTTCAACACCACGATGTTGCAAGTCATTTTATTGCTTTCACAGACGTTAAAGATAACGAGTTAATTTTACTTGATGTAGAAAATAAACGATTTTTAGTTTATGACACCGAAGGGAAATACAAAGGAGAAAGCAAGTTGCCCAAAGATTTGAAGTTACGTTCAAAAAATTATTTTAATGGGCTAGGCTACACACTTAACGGATATTACTTTGTTTATATTGATTCAGAAGGTGAATTTGGCACTTACCATGCATACAAAGTGCTGGACTAACTAGTTCCTGAGTTTATCTAACAACACATCACGATTAATTATTGTTGAGTCTTGTTCACTTCTCTTTTTATATTCATATTTGTTCTCAGATATGGTTTTATCGCCCACAGTGACCCTGTGAGGTATGCCGATTAAATCGGCTTCACTAAACATCACTCCAGGGCGCAGGCCTCTGTCGTCTAACAAGACATCAAAGCCTTGTTTAATTAAGTCATCATAAAGTTTATCTGCGTAGCTTCTCACTTCCTCATTTTTATCATATCCAATTGGCGTAATGATCACTTCAAAAGGTGCAATAGATGAAGGAAAGATGATGCCGTTCTCATCGTGGCTTTGCTCAATTGTCGCTGCTATAATTCTTGAGACACCAATCCCATAACAACCCATAATAACTGGTTGTGATGTCCCATCCTCTGCGATAAAGTTAGCAGACATTTTTTTGGAATATTTTGTCCCTAATTGAAAGATATGTCCAACTTCAATTCCCCGACATGTTTTAAATTTATCAATATTTGGATTATCTTTTGCTAATTCGATATTCGCAGCATAATCAGAATGTTCATCATAGACAAGAACGTCTTCGCCAGACTCTGCTAAAACATGAAACTCGTGAGATGCATCACCTCCGATAGCTCCATTATCTGCTGATACAGCTCTAAACTTTAATCCTATCCGGTTAAATATGTTCTCATATGCTTTAAACATTTTTTGATAGGTTTCTTTGAGGCAATCAAAATTAGTATGGAATGAATATGAATCTTTCATTAAAAATTCTCTTGCTCTCATAACACCAAATCTTGGTCTTATCTCATCTCTAAATTTCATTTGAATTTGGTAAAAATTGATAGGTAGTTGTTTATAACTATTGATTTCTTTCCTTATAATGTCTGTTATCACTTCTTCATGTGTAGGTCCAAAACAAAACTCTTTCTCATGCCTGTCTTTAATTTTTAACATTTGTGGGCCAAACTCTTCCCAACGTTCCGACTCCTTCCATAAGTCAGCGGGCTGAATTGCAGGCATTAAAAGCTCAATACAATCTGCCTTATTCAGCTCATCCCTTATGATCATTTCGATTTTTTTTAATACTCTAAGGCCTAAGGGCATAATTGTATAAAGACCAGATCCAAGCAATCGAATCATACCCGCCCTCACTAGTAACTGATGACTTAAAAGTTCCGCCTCTGCCGGAGATTCTTTTCTTGTTGCAATATAAAATTTTGATGCTCGCATTTTTTAATTATTTTCCTTCATTTCATCACTTAATAATGATTGGATATCATGCCATAACTTCTTCTTCTTATCAGGATTTACCAACATTTCATCTAGAGATGGCAATGATTTAATACTTGCATCGAAATCATTTAACTCCATTGGGTAATTACTCCCTAACAAGAATATGTGAAGTATTGAGTTCTTCTTTAATACTGCATCAACCTCCCCTTCTTCTATATTTCTTAAGTATTTTGAATTTTCTGAAATGGAATTTATATAAATATGAACATTCTTAAATAATTCTTTTTCATCAGTTCTTAACTTATCAAGCTCAGGGACCATGATAGACATATTTAATTCTTTAAAAAAATATAAGCCTATGTTAAATGAAGCATACTTAATTTTTTTTTGCCTTATTTTATTCAGCCAAATTGGAAGTAAATTTAGTTCCTCATATGCAACTTTTTTATCTATCATAATTATTTATAAGCTTAAAGCCATTAAAATCGCATCTTCATTTCCATCCGATGTCTTGTAATAGTTAGGTCGAATTCCAACCTCATTGAAACCTTTTTTTTCATATAGTAGGATAGCATTTTTATTTGATCTCCTAACCTCTAAAAATAGATTCGATGTTTTTCTTTCTATACATTTTTTGATTAGGTGGCTAATCATTGTTTTACCAAAACCTTGCCTATGAAGATGTTTACTGACAGTGATATTTAAGAGTTCGCATTCATCAGATGCAAAGCTTGCAATATAATACCCCGTAATTAATTCGTCATTTTTTAACACTTGAAATAGATTGCCAGCACTTATAGAATCAAGAAAATTTGTTTTTGACCATGGAGAAATATGGCAATCCGCTTCAATCGAAACAATTTTTTTAATATCACTCAACTCTACATTTTTAAAGTTAGTTTTTTGTTTCTTTGTCTTTAAGATCAATTTTTCTTTCACTGATAGTTTTTGCAACCTTATTCCTAATGTAAATTGGCGCAGCATTTTTAAGATTAAAATTATCATCTAGTCTTTTGGTGCCTAATTGAGCAATTGCGCCAGCTAAAGGGTATTCATTTTCATCAATTATAATTTTTTGGGCTTGGTATTTCTCAATAAGAATTTTTTTATATTCAAAAACACCTGACCCAACGATAACTCCCTCCTCACACTTTAGATTAGGTAAATTGCTTGGCTCAAAAACACCGCAATCAATAATTGAAATAAACTCACCATTAACTCTCTTATATGCACCCATATAGACTTCTCCCATCCGAGCATCTACGCAGGGTATAACGACATCTTTATCTACTTTTTTTGCTATGGCCTCTAGATTATTAATACCTACAATAGGTAAATTATGGGCATATGCAATACCGTATGCCACCCCCGCAGCAATTCTAACTCCTGTAAATGCACCAGGACCTGCACCAAAGGTTACACCGCTAAGGCTACTAAAATTAATATCACTTTTATCCATTAAATTTTTTAGTAAAGGTATGATATTTTCAGAATGTTTTTTATCGGATGAATATGACTCCTCTATTAGAGTGTCATCTTTTAGCAAAGCAATAGATAAAAGCTGACTAGAAGTATCGATTGATAAAATGTTCATTCTAACTCTTCCAAAAAATTGATAACGGCAGATTCGTTCCTTGTTCTTTTGAAAGCAGGAAGGCTTTTCCAAATCTTAATACCGTATGACTTTTCAATAAGTCTTTTATCACAAATCACCATAACTCCTTTATCGTGATCATCCCTAATAAGCCTACCCACCCCTTGCTTAAGTTTAATAATCGCTTCAGGTAATTGCATTGACATGAATGCATTTATCCCCTCATCAGATAATAATTTAATTTTAGATTCAAAGACAGGATCTCCTGGAGATTGAAAGGGTAGCTTATCAATTATAACCAAACTTAATGCTGGCCCCCTTACATCGATACCCTCCCAAAAACTTAATGACCCAATTAAAACTGCATTTCCGTGTTTTTTGAATTGATGTAATAGATCACTTTTAGGTCCTTCACCTTGAGTAATTACTGGGTAATCAATTTCATTTTTTTTGAGTTCATCTTTTAATAAAGCACCAATTTCTTGCATTGATTTTAAACTTGTAGCCAAAATGAATGCTCTTCCTTTTGATGCTTTTATAAGGGGGAGTACCTTTTTAACTAAAACTAAATTAAATAATTCATCTTTTGGATCAGGGATTTCTTTTGGCACATATAAGAATGCATTTTCATTATAATTAAATGGGCTCTGCAAATATTGGGTCTTTGCTTTTTCAAGTCCAAGTAATTTTGTAAAGTGGTCAAAGCTTCCGTTAATTGATAAAGTTGCCGAAGTAAATATCCACGCACTATCACTTTTCTTTTGAAATTTATTAAATTGCTCAGCGATACTTATCGGCGTTTCATTGAATTGAATTGTCCTAGCAAAAACCTCTAACCAATAAATATTATTTTGATTATCTTTTTTAAGCCACGAATCAAATTTTATATTTAGCTCAGTAGATCTTTCATACAACTTTTGAAATTCTGCATTCTCCTCAGAATGTTTTGATAAAGTAATTCCTAATAATGTTAATTTTTTAATTAATGACGAATAAGTTTCTTTGAAATTTTCATAGTCTTTAAGATTATTTATATTTAATCTGGTTGAGGTTGGGCTGATTATTTTCTTCAATTCAAAAATATTTTCTTGTAAGTCTTTAGATAAAGCATCTAAAATCTGGATAGTGTCTGGGTATTTTATTAACCCTTGTTGGCAGTCTTGGATTAAGTTAGATATTTGACTGGAAGAAATGAATTGGCCCAAGAAAAAAGATGCTACTAGAGGGACTTGGTGGGCCTCATCAAAAATAATAGTATTTGCCTTAGGGAGAATCTCCGATAATTCTTCATCTTTAAGGACAAAATCAGCAAAAAATAAATGATGATTTACGATTAGTACCTCTGACTCTAGTGCTTCTTTGCGTGCCTTTACAACAAAACACTCCTTATAAAATTCACAATCTTGACCTAAGCAATTTTCCTTTGTCGAGGTGACCATTGGCCATATAGTTGAAGTCTCTGGTATTTGACTTATTTCAGACACTTCACCTGAATCGGTATTATCTGAAAAAGCCTTTATCAAATGTAAATGTTTAGCATCCTCTTTGTTATAAAACATGCCCTCCTGGTTTGTATTTTCCATCCTTAGTTTACAAATATAGTTTCCTCTGCCCTTGAGGATGTTGACCTTCACGGATATCTTAAGAGCCTCTCTTATTTTAGGAATATCGTTAAAAAAAAGTTGATCTTGTAAGTTCTTCGTAGCGGTCGAAATAACAACCCTGCCTCCCTTTAAAAGTGCAGGGTATAAATATGCAAAGGTTTTACCAACACCCGTTCCAGCTTCTACGACTAACGAAGATTTATCCTCAATCGAATCACTAATTGATTTTGCCATTTCAACTTGCTCAGCCCTTACTTGGTAATTTTCAAGGGAATTATTTAATGGGCCATTGGGGCTAAAAAAATCGTCAGTTGTAGAATTTTGATGGTCAGGCATAGTTTTTTAAGATTAACTCACATGGAACTTAATTTCATAAATATATGTCACTTTAGTATAAATATAGAATTATTTATCTATAAAGTATTTATGCATTATTATGTTAATAATTCTTAGCTACTCTTTTATAAAAATCAAAAAAGGTTCATTTAGATGCGTTCAAAATTTGAAAAGTTCTCACTCATAATTAGCGGTGCAATTATTGGTATTTTATTTACATTTAATTTCCCTGTATTTGCTGATAAGGATAACCCAAATAATTTACCAATTGACAAGCTTAGAACATTTGCTGAAGTATTTGGTAAGATTAAAACAGATTATGTAGACCAAATTGGAGATCCAGAATTACTTGACGAGGCGCTCAAAGGGATGATGTCTGGTTTGGACCCACATTCTGTTTACCTAGATAAGGATAAATATAAAGATTTATCGCAAGGTACGGCAGGTGAATTTGGGGGTCTAGGGATCGAGGTTGGAATGAAAGATGGATTCGTAGAGGTTATCACGCCTATTGAAGATACGCCGGCATACAATGCTGGGTTAAAAAGTGGTGATTTAATTATTAAACTTGATGATACTTTGGTTAAAGGGCTCACCCTTAATGATGCAGTGAAATTGATGAGAGGTAAGCCTGGTACTTCAATTGATATCAGAGTTCTCCGTGAGGATGTTGTAGACCCAATTGATATCAAAATTACCCGTGCCCAGATTAAAACTAAAAGTGTCAAAGCAAAACTGATTGAACCTGACTACGCATATTTGAGGGTAACTCAGTTTCAAGATAGGACAGGGGAAGATCTAGCAAAAGCAATTAAAAAATTAAGGGCTGAGAATAAACATGCTTTTAATGGAATTATATTAGATATGAGAAATAATCCGGGTGGCTTATTAACCCAAGCGGTATCCGTTTCGGCTGCTTTCCTAGATGATGATGAGTTAGTTGTATATACCGAAGGAAGGGCGCCTGATTCTAAAATGCGCTTAACCACAGCGCCTGAAAATTTCATTCGGCCTGGCGGAGATTTTGAAAAAAATAATTACATAAAATCACTGCCTCAAGATATTAAAGATGTTCCTATGGTAGTCATTATTAATAACGGCTCTGCTTCAGCAGCTGAAATCGTAACCGGAGCACTGAAGGATCATAAAAGAGCGACCATATTAGGTACGCGAAGTTTTGGTAAGGGTTCAGTCCAAAGTATTTTGCCAATGATGAACGGATCAGCGATTAAGTTAACTACGGCTAGATACTTTACGCCAAATGGAACATCCATCCAGGGTAAGGGGATTGAACCAGATATTACGATTAAAGATGGTACAGAATCTCTAGCTTATCGCGAGGAAGATATCCCAGATAGCCTTTCTAACCCGCAGGATAAGGGTAAAAAAGAGGATAAACCTTTAACAAATGGGCCAACACCTGAGCAAAAGGAAGCACTTAAGAATTTCAAACCTATTAAGTTTGGTACGGATGAAGACATACAGTATGTTGAGGCTCTTAAGATACTCAAAGGCATGGGTGATCAAGCTGCAATGTCGAAAAATTAATACAAATGTACATCGATAAATTTATTGATGAAATCGAGGTAGGATTAAAAATATTATTTAGCCCCAGCTCATCAAAGAGACCTAGGCCTGATAAAAAAATTTCAAATGCGGAAAATCTCAGCCCAGAAGTTAAAAAAAAACATGCGAAGTTAATGAGAGTCAATCACTCAGGAGAGATTTGTGCTCAAGCTCTTTACAGAGGGCAATTACTCTTTAATAAAGATAAAGTGATTGAAAAAAGTTGGGGCAATTACTCTTTAATAAAGATAAAGTGATTGAAAAAAGTTTACAAAAGGCAGCTAGTGAAGAAATTGATCATCTAGCTTGGTGTGAGGAAAGAATTGATGAGTTAAGTGGGAAAACTAGCTTACTGAATCCTATTCTTTATTTAGGATCAATTGGAATTGGTGGAATTGCAAGCATCATTGATAAAAAATATAACCTAGGATTTTTAGCTGAGACAGAAAAACAGGTTTCCTCTCATCTTGATAAGCATCTTGATGAACTATCCAAATATGATGTAAAGACAAAAAAAATATTGGAGCAGATGAGATTAGATGAGCACCAACATGAAATATCTGCTAAAGAATTGGGTGCCACCGAACTTCCAAAACCGATAAAAAAAGTTATGGGCATTACATCAAAAATAATGACTACCCTCACCTACAAGATTTAAATAAATGTCACAACTATTTAAAGAAGTCTTAAACGCTCTGCCAGATATTGACCATGTTATTAAAATTAAAATTTATGATGTAGATGGTAATTTTGTCGATGACATTGAAAATTTGCGAGGGAGCCAGGGCTCCTTGAAAGTATATTTTTATTTGTACAAAAATTTCAAAGAAATAAACCTTGAGGCAGCTCAAAAAGGCTTAGAGCTATTTTCGGAGCATACGGCTGAGGCAAAAAAACATCCTGGCAACCATCCAAATATTGATCGTTTAATTGATATTGTGCAAACTAACAAGACTCTTAGAATTGAAATTATTCTTCGCTAATTACAAAATCATGCGTTATCTTGACGCTTTTACCTAACATTATTGAAGCTGAACAATATTTATTAGCTGACAACTCAACTGCTCTTTCGACTGCTTTTTTTTGAAGGTCAATACCTTTAATTAAAAAGTGAATATGGATACTTGTGAAAACCTTTGGTATTGCATCCGCCCTTACCGCCTCAATCTCAGCAATACAACCAGTTATCTGCTGCCTTGATCTTTTTAAGATAGTGACTACATCGAATGAGGTGCAACCGCCCATCCCTATCAACATCATCTCCATGGGCCTCATACCTAAACCCTTTCCCCCAAGTTCTTCAGGGCCATCCAATATAACTTCATGTCCAGATTCAGATTTTCCTTTAAAACTTACATCCTGCATCCATTTTATTTGAGTTTTCAATGCTATTGGATCTCAATGAGTTCAACTTCAAAAATAAGATCTGAGTTTGGTGGAATTACGCTACCTGCACCTCTTGATCCATAACCCATGTCAGATGGAATAACAATTGTCCGGCTTCCGCCTATTTGCATACCGCTTACTCCATTATCCCATCCCTTGATAACCTGCCCAACTCCAAGGACAAAGCTAAATGGCTCT
>Ga0209830_10001952_pt1 | contig 17262 bp, 10 predicted proteins | sample ArcticOcean_MG_C_12_FD_187439 | JGI IMG/M metagenome (GOLD analysis project Ga0209830, IMG submission 187439) | Marine microbial communities from western Arctic Ocean - ArcticOcean_MG_CB8_130 (SPAdes) (version 2) | ecosystem: Environmental > Aquatic > Marine > Oceanic | place: Arctic Ocean...
TCCTCTTGCGTTGATATAACTACCTTTGTTTCCTATATGACAGAGCGGTCTTTCATTGCCTACTAGATTAGACTCTTCAAACAATCTAATGTTTGTTCTCATCCAAGGTTCTAGTATTTCTTTGTCTGTTAATTTAAACACTTCTCTTTCAAATCTATGACTAGATGATAACAGATTATCACTTGGTTGTAAAGCATCATCTTTCCCATAAGAGTCTTCGTATATCTTTCCGAACTTGGTACTCTTAGTTAACTGAAACGCATCAAAGCCTAACTCTTTAGCATAGGCTTTCATATCTTCTATCTTATCTTCATTAAACTTAAAGCCTATAGCGTCCCACACTGTATAGCATTTAGACTTGTCGTTGATTGTAGTAACGCCTGTGATGATACTAGACCAGTTAGAGTTAATTCTATACTCGTTATTACTTTTGTGGTCCCACCCATCGATGCTAAAGTGTATTTGATCTTGTTCATCTAGTAGTTCTGCTAGTCTTGTCCACCAAACTTCGTTTTTGTATGATCCATTAGTAACAATAACGATTGCTATCTCTGGCTTGATCGATTTAAAGTATTCAATGACTTCAATAAAATCATGGGCATAGATAGGATCGCCATCATCACCACAAAATGTTAATTTCTCTATGTTCTTTTTAACAAATGCTTTTGGAAAGTTAGACTTAAAGAAGTCTAACTTAAGTTCAGTACTGACTAAAGTGTCAGGAACTTCTTGTCTAGGACAACGAGGGCACTTAAGAGTACACTTACTGCTGATCTCAATGTGCCAGTGCCAAAGTGCTAGGCTCACATGTTCTCCATTTCTCTTGTAGTGCTATATGTAGTGAATCCGTTCTCTTTAACAACTTGTAAGACACTAGCAACTCTTCCTGCTAGTTCTTCTCTGTGTGAAACTAACCAAATTGATTTGTTACGACTACGAGCCATGTCTTTAAGAATAGCCATAGCATTCTCTACGCCAATTGTATCTAATCCTGAGTCTATTAACTCATCAATAAACAATGTATTGATAGGGAAGTATAAGTTTTCCCATACATCTCTAAATGCGAATGATAACCCTAAGATCAATCTATTGCGTTCTCCCCTACTTAGATTATCAAAGTCTAGTTCTCTACCCAATTCTGTAATTTCTACAGTTAAATCATTTTGGAACACAACTTGATGCGGTAATCCCATTTTGTCTAAGTATGATGTTAACCTTGAATTTAAATACGATAAGTTTTGATCAATGATTTTTTTACGTACAAATGAGTCTTTGCTTGTTAATAAGTCAAGCAAGAACTTCTGATGATCGCCTATGCGTGATAATTCATTAACTCTATTGAAGTCAAACTCTTGCAATGCGTTCTTCTCCATATCAATGATTTGATCAGTGTATGGATTCTCTTCTTGCTCTTTACGATTAACTTGTCCGCTTAAGTCTTTGATTTTATTCTTATGTTCAATTGCTTCTGCTTCAGATGAATAGAACGTATTAGGTTTATCTCCTACTTCTCCGATTTTATCTTTTTCTTTCTCTAATTCTACATAGACTTCAGCCAATTCTCCTATATGAACATTGGCTTCCTCAAGTGATTCTTTCTTACTATCAAAGACTTGTGTATGAGCATCGTCATGGAAGTCTTGTCCACAAGTGTGACATTTGTTCGTTTCTAGTATGCTTAATTCTTTTTCTATCTTAGCGATAGACTTGGCTTCTCTGTCGATATCAGATTGAGTCCTTACAAGTATTTTGTCGATATCTTTGTGTTCTTTCAGTCGTTGATTGTATACAACTAACTGTTTGTGTCCAAGTAATTCGGCATCAATATCGAGTTTTTTTAATCTCTCAATGTTATCTTTTAACTTAGTAATGTCTTCATTTGTCTTGGCATCCCACAGTCTTGCTCTACTCTTAAGACTGTTTATTTGCTCTTCTATCCGCTTATTAGCCTCTTCGATTGCTTGGACTTTAAGTTGTTCGTGTTGTATGTCTTCTTTGTTTTGTTTGATTATAACTTTTATCTTTTCTGCTTTCTCTGATAGTAAAGTTATACCAAGCAATTGCTCAATTATGTCACGTTGTTGACTTTGTGACATGCTTAAGAACGGCTGACTGTAAGTATTCAATGCTATAACGTTTCTAAACATTGTAGATGACATGCCAATAATCTTTTCAATAAGCAGTTGTGTCTCTTTGTTCTCGCCCTGCGCCTCATTGTCTTCTTCGTTTACACCATCAACAAAGAATCGTAATAGATTTGGTTTACGACCACGTTCAATACGATACTCAACGCCATTGGCTTCAAAGTCGAGTGTAACTAAACAGCCTTTGCCATTTGTTCTATTAATTAAGTTGTTTGCTTTGATGTTATTGAGAGCAGTACCATATAACGCATAACTAACTGCTTGAATAAGTGTAGTCTTGCCTGTACCATTTCTAGCACCATCGCCACCTAAGTCTAAGTTGTCTCCTAAAATAAGAGTAAGTTCTTGGTTATCTAAATTGACTGCTTGTGTGACAGAGCCTACACTTAGAAAGTTTCTTAACGTTACGTTTTTTAATTTTATCATAAGGATTGATAAATCTCCAATAATACACCTTTATCATAGAACTCAGATTCAATGTTTTTAATTTGTTCAATAATAATTGAATCAACGCTTTCAAATGATATCTCTCCAGGTGCTAAGTCATTTTCATGTTCAGTAGTTTTAACTGGAATTAGCGACATTTCTCTTAATTCATGTTGCGGAATTAATTGTTCTCTGATATAATTAGATTCCTCATATGAGATATCGATGTCCAAATGTACTCTAACATGAGCATTCTTAATCAATAGCCCTTCTGGGTTCTCTAATACTTCACTTAGTTTGTAAACTCTGTATACAGGTTGATCAGGCCAAGAATGAAAGACAGGTTCTTCGTCCCATTCTAACACCATCATGCCTCTAGCATCATCACCAGCATCTGCATAATTATGAGGGAAAGCATTACCCATATACCAAACATTCTTTCTTGCTTGACGTTTGTGAAAATGTCCTGAGAATACTTTGTCAAAGTGTTCTAAATGATCTGTATTCGCACCGCCGTGATCTGGCATTTCTATCATAGCATTCATGTAGAAGTGTGGTAACTCTAAATGAGCAAACAAATACTTGCCCTTCTTCTTTCTAAGTAGTTTATGATCGTCACCACATAGCCAAGGAGCAATAACGCAATTGCCTTCTTCAAGGAATTCATCAACGATGACTACATTATTGAGATGTTTTGCCCACTCAACTGAGTGAATATCTCGTTTGTCTCTGTAATAGAGGTCGTGATTGCCTGTAATAAAATAAACTTTTTCAAACGCATTGTTAAGTTTCTCTAACGCATTGAGACCGAACTGTAAAGTATGCATATTAATACTTGCTCTGTGATGATTCCAATCACCCAAGAATAAACAGGTCTCACATCCTTCTGCTTTAGATTTTTCGATGAACCAATCCACAAAATCACTACAATCTTGGTTATGCTGTATACTATTACTCTTTAACCCGAAATGTATGTCTGTGAATACAGCCGCTTTTTTAAAAAGATTATTCATAATTAGTTTTCCCAGTATTCATCATCTATTATACACGCTAAAGGTAGGCAAAGCAAGACGTTTGGACGCCTTGTTTGCCCAATATCATTACTGATATTATTCAGTGTATGTTTCTACTGGTTTTTCTGCGCCTAACCCTGTGTAGTCCTTCATCTGACGAGAGAAAGATGGGTTTAGTCCGTTCATTTCGAGGATATCATCTCTGATATTTTGATTACGTTTCTCAGTGTTAAGAACTCTACAGAAACTGTTAGTGATTGCCGCAGTATAATATGCGAAAGGATTGGCTGACTTTGCTTCATTGAATCGTAAGCCTACATATGTCAACTGTAAGATAGCAGAGTTACGCATTTCATCATTGTAAGTGTAACCACGCCAGTTGTACTTCATAGCATACTTTTCACATAGCATAATGTACATACGTGCTAGTTTATCAGTCAATGCTCCATTAGTAGCAGTGAAAGAACCAGTCTTCATGCCACCTTTCCAATGAGATTTGCCAACTAAAGTTAAAGTCATTGTCTCGGCATCTAAAAGATAATGTTGAAACGGGGGAAAGTTTACTTTAGAATGAACCATGTCATCCACTAGTGGTTTAGTCTTTTTATCTTCTAAATCTGCAAACAAATCATTTGAGGTATTATCTTCATCAAAATCAATAATTTCGACTGCTTTCTTTTTCTTAACAACTTTACGAGGTTGCTTTTGAGACATTGGAATATGTTCCCAAGTCATTACCCTAAATACCAAACCATCAGTTTCAATTGTTTTTGGGTCAATCTTTCTTTGACCAGTCAGTCCTTGCTCTTGTGATAGCCTGAGAGACTTCATCAATTTTGCTTCTTTGATTTGTGTAGGCTTGACTGTGAATGCTAGACTTTTTTCTAGTGGCATATCTGGTGTATCGATGATGCCATCGTATTGGTGGAATTCTTTCTTTGTATAAGAACAATATGATGTCTTGCTCTTATGAATTTCTTTAAGAATATCCTTGTTGTTTAAGTAATTGACTGGTTTTTTCTGTGGTATGGGCATTGAAACTCCTATTGGTTGACCTGTATTATACATGTTGCTCTGCAAATAAGCAACTAATACGGGTAAAATTAAGCGGTTTTTAACAGCGATAAATATATCATGTAGACAGCTATTTATACTAGGCAAAAAATGGATACGATAAACATCATAGGATTATCTTAATGGCAGATTTAAACATACCACCCGGAGGCGAATGGAGAGTCAGACTCGCTTTAGGAGCAAATTCTGAATATCTTTACAAGAATCCGGCTGGGGCAGGGATATTAGCACCACTGATAGATACCAATGGTGTTATCTTTCCCTACACGCCTACAGTCACGGTTGCATATGCGGCCGCATACGATAGTACATCACCTGTACATTCAAATTTTAAGATCAATCAATACACAGCTAGTTCAGTGGATCAAGTAACAATCGCTTGTACATTCACCGCACAAGACACAAAAGAAGCAAACTATCTACTGGCATGTATACACTTTTTTAGATCAATGACTAAAATGTTTTATGGACAAGATCAGTTGCCAAAGAATGGCACACCACCCCCACTAGCATTTTTGTATGGTATGGGTTCATTTCAATTTGAGGGACACCCATTAGCATTAACAAACTTTACATACAACTTACCTGCAGACGTTGATTATATTAAAGCAACGAATTCAGTAAATGATACCAACTCGGCTCCTAATAATTTAGTAGGTGGACAAGTGTCTCCTGGTGGCACAGCACCACCACCAAATTTTCAAACAGCAATCTCAGATGAAATTACATACGTGCCTACAAAAATCACTATGTCGATTCAATGTATTCCGATTATTAGCAGAAATGAGATTAGTAATAAGTTTAGCCTTGAAAAATATGCAAAAGGCGAACTCAATCAAGGTAGTAAACGCAATGGTGGAGGCATCTGGTAATGGCTAACAATGGAATATACCCTAGAACAAGTCCTTATTTTCAAACAGGAGTGTTTGATAAACAATTCTTAGATGTAATGACTAACAGACCTATACCAAGAGATCCAAGTGATGCTGAATTTGTTGTTACAGTACAATATGAATTTAGGCCTGATTTGTTAGCACAAGACTTGTATGATGATCCTAAGTTATGGTGGGTGTTTGCACAAAGAAACCCTAATCAATTGGGACCAGATCCTTATTTTAATTTCAAATCGGGTATAAAAATATACTTACCTAGAATGGATACCTTGCGTAGAGTACTAGGAATATAATGTCTGCAAACGATGATAACAACACAAGTACTAACGAAAATACTGGTACTGGTGATGGCGCTACTCCAGGAAGACGATTAAAAAATCCGTTGGGCTCACTTGCATCTTACAATTATCAAGTTGCTCTGTATATGATCACACCAGATGCATATGATGCATTCACTGCTTCAGGTAGAACTAATATTGAAGCATTGCAAACAGAAGGCGCCGGCGGTGCTTTTCTTGTGGCACAGTCTGGCGGCATAAACAACAATAACTCTCAACGAGCGCCTGGGATGGAGTTAGATTATTATATAGATAATTTAGAAATCAGTCAAATGGTTTCAGGTAAAGCATCAGGTACAGCAACAAACGTATCAGCAATTAATTTTACTATTACTGAGCCATATGGCTTTTCATTTATTAACAAACTAAAAGATGCGTCTGAAGCATTACAACAATACTCATCTGATCTTGGCTATTCTAAGGGAACGGTGCGTAATCCAACAAAACAATTTTTTATATTGGGCGTTTCTTTTCTTGGATATGATATTGATGGCAATCCTGTAACAGGCATAAAGGCCGACGGCACTGAAACAATAGCTTCAACAAGCAATGGAGCAAACTTGTTTCAAAATTACCATGACATTGTTATAAGTCAGATTGATTTTAAAATTGATGGCAAGATTGTTACTTATAAAATCACAGCGGCGGCTATTGCACCCACACTTTCTTTTGGTGTTAAACGAGGCAGACTGCCGAGCCAAGTGCAACTTACAGGAACCACGGTCGGGACCTTAATGACCGGGTTAACTGACAGAATGTCAAGTGAGCAACAAAAACTTAAAGATAACGGAGCGATCACAGTCCCAAACACATTTGAAATTAAATTTGTTGGTGAAGGATCAGATAAACTTAAGAATGCAAAATTAGTAACGCCTGAAGATGTTGATAAATTTAAATGGAAAGGCGCTGATGCAACAAATTCTGCACAAGCGACAATAGCAAAGGAAGTAGTGTCTGTTCCGGATAGTACTGCACGTCAAATTACATATGCATCGGGTGCGGCGCTACTAGAAATATTTGACGATCTGATTAAACAAAGTACATATTTACGTGACGCTATGACAACTTTGTATACCACATCACTTACTCCAGACAAAGATAAAAAAGATGACAAAGTAAATAATCCAGCGGCAAATGAAAATGTAGCCTGGTATCATGTGACACCTCAATTAAGTAAAGCAGTATGGGATCCAGCAACGTCAGACTGGGCATATCATACAACATATGTATTTGAAACTTACCAAACTCCTGTTATATCTGCTTCATATGTAAACCCAGGTCTGAATTACTATGGCCCTCATAAACGATACGATTATTGGTACACCGGAAAAAACACTGAAGTATTAAAATATGAACAAGTCTTAGATAATCTATACTATAATGTAGTATTAGGAAAAACAGTAGCAGAAGCAAATGCAGACAAAGCCGATTCGGCATCTACTGGCGGAGACACAGACACTGCTGTTATCCCGGGAGAACTCCAAGATGGTCCTAAAATAGGAAAACTAGGAAAAGGCAATGAAGCACAAAATTCTTATGTAACTAGTTTATACAGTCCAGCTGACTATGGTTCAGCATCAGTTACAATTTTAGGTGACCCTGATTTTATTGTGCAAGATCAAACTAGTAGTTTAGAAGATGTATATAATAGATTTTATGGATCAACTGGATTCAATGTGAATGCCAATGGTGGACAAGTATTTATGGAGATTAACTTTAAAGAAGCAATTGACTATGATGAAAGCACTGGGGTATTAGAACTAAACGATAATATATTATTTTGGGAGTATCCAGAAAACATTGCTAACATAGTCGAAGGTGTAAGTTATCAAGTTGTTAATATTAAAAGCATGTTTAAAAACGGTACGTTTACACAAAATTTAGATTGTGTTATCAATGTCTTTCCTAACTCAGATGCAGATAATGCAGATGGGAATGACGAGAGAGAAGGTGATACTCCTGAGCAAGGCAGTAGCAGTGGTGCCAACGCAGGTAATGGAAACAGTTCAACAAACGCCCCTGCAGGTGTGACTCCAGAAGTAGCTGGCGATGGTAGTCCAGCGGCAGGGGCACCGACAACAAATGCAAATAATAATAATAGTGCAGACGATGATGCTAATGATGCTGACTCAAATGCTGAGGAAGACAAAGATCCAAGAGGTGATGGATAATGCCACGTAATGTATGGAAACCCAAAGGGCCATTAAAAAAGAATAAGCCTGGAGCAGGTATAGCCGCAGTTAATGAAACTGCAATGCTATGTACTGTAATGAGTAACATTGACCCTACTAATGCAGGCAGACTTGAAGTATTTCCTAGTGATTCTTTAAAACAAGATGCACAAAGTAGTGAGTCATGGATAACAGTTAACAGACTTAGTAGTTTCTTTGGACATGTTGAAGGACAAGCAGGCAATGATGGTACAGGTACGTACACAAGTAATCCAAGTGCATATGGACAATGGAACTCTCCTCCTGATATAGGATCAGAAGTACTTGTTGTTTTTGTCAACGGTGACCCTAACTATGGCTTCTATCTTGGTATGGTTGCTCGACCTGAATATATGAATATGGTTCCTGCAATTGGGTCATCAGATAATATTGTTCCAAACGAAGGTGAAGCACAATCTTATGGTGGTGCAACTGTTCTGCCAGTTACTAGCATGAACACAAATGACAAAAATGCCGCAGATGGAGACGATTACTTAGGTGCGCCTAAGCCTGTTCATAGTTATACAGCGGCTATCATGCAACAACAAGGCATCTTGCGAGATAGAATCAGAGGCCCTATCAGTACAAGTGCTACTAGAGAATCCATAAGTAGAGTAGGTTGGGGTGTGAGTAGTCCAGGAAGACCTATCTATCAAGGTGGTTTTACAGACGAAGATATTGCATCAAACTTAAATTTAGAAAAACCAGAATCGTTACAAGTTGTAGCAAGACGTGGCGGACATTCAATTGTTATGGACGATGGAGACATCGTTGGCAGAGATCAATTAATTAGATTGCGTACAGCATTAGGTCATCAAATCTTAATGAGTGATGATGGTCAAGTATTAATGATCTTACATTCTAATGGACAATCGTATATAGAATTAGGTAAAGAAGGAACAGTTGACATCTATGGATCCAATTCAATTAATTTACGTACACAAGGCGATCTTAACTTACATGCAGATAACAACTTAAATCTACATGGTAAAGAAATTACTATTAATGCTACTGAAAACTTAAAACTTAATTCAGAAAAAGAAACAACTCACAGAGCAGGTACTGATTATAAATTATACTCTCTTGCTAATGTATTAATTAAAGCAGATGCTAGTGTAGCATTAGAATCTACCGCGGCGGCATCTATAAAAAGTTCAGCAGAAACATTTGTCGAAGGTAGCAAAGTTCAACTTAACTCTGGTTCTAGCCCAACAGCACCAGTCAAAGTTGAGCCACCAACACTAATAGCACACCCGGAAACTTTGTTTGATAAACAAACAGGCTGGTCAGCGGCACCAGGCAAATTATTAAGTATCGTATCAAGGGCACCTGCTCATGCACCATGGCTAGCGGCTGGACAAGGAGTTGATGTTGAAGTTAAATTAGATGCTGATGATGCATTACCTGCTACACCAAGTCCTACACTGTCTAACACAAACGCTAATTCAGCGGCCCAAGCAAGTAACCCAGGTGTTTCTAATTCAACAACTGCATCAGTACCAGAAGTAGGCGCATCATCAAATGCACTGGATAAAAATACAACTACAACACTACTTGCTGGAATAGCAATCGACTCTGCCACAGGTCCAGGAGCGGCCTCTGGTACAGTAGGTACGGCAATCACAGATGAGATCGGTGGAGCCAAGAATATTACAGTTGGAGCATTTGGACAAAGTCCAGGACAACTAGCAACAGGCGGAGTACTCAAACCAGGTGCAGATACAATGGTTAACACATTAGTTAACGCAGGAAAAACAGCACAACAAGCAATGCCAAGTTCAGCATTCACTGGAAAGTACGGAGCAACATCATTAGATAAGTTAGTATCATCAACTAGTACACAAGCAAAGGTTGTTACAAACTCTCTACAAAAATCACAGACATTGTTAACTCAATCAGGAGTAATTACTGGTAAAGAAGCGCCAAACTCATTGGCAGGTGTTGTTAATGCAGGTGCTGGTGCAGGTAATACCTTAAAAGAGTCAATGACAAATACATTAACGCTAATGAATGACAGTAGACCAACAGACATAGGAGATTAATTAAATGCCTCGCTCGTTTAATAAATTAGATATCATAAACAAATTGGCTCAGGGAAGCGATGCGGCAGGTCTAGCCTCCAATACAACTGGAGCAACAGGTGGCGTAGCAAAAGCACTTGATTCTATATCTAAAGTTCCAGGCTATGAAGATTCATTAAGTTTGTCACGTGGAGTATCGGCGGCCGGATTTAGTGCTATTAAACAATCGTTCAAACCAATGACTCCTAATATCCCACAAAATCTAACCGAGATAAAATCAAAGACAGACATTGCTCTTGCAGTTGCACAAACAGTTCCAGGCGACACTGGCGACTTAGCAAGGGCTATTACAAATGCGAAAAACGAGGCAGACGCATTAGGAGCGTTATCACCATCAAGGTTAGCACGTCAAAACAGACTACCAAGTGTAGCGAGGTTGGTAGGTTCAGGATCACAATCTGCAATATCATCTGCTGTTGCGACTGGCCTAAGTGGACTGCCAGGCGGAGCAAGAACAGCAACGGCAATCGTAAACAATATTCCTGGAGCAAAGAATCTTGCCGCACCAGGACTCAGTGACATTAGTAAAGTTGCAGTAGACTTAGCATCAAAAGCATTTGGTGGCCAACCGGTCTTTGGCTCTTCGCTATCTCTTCCGTCTGCAATTTCAGGCGGCCTAAGCAGTGGTGGACTAACAAAAGGTTTATTAAGTGGCTTGCCTGCAGGCGTACAAGCACAACTACAATCTGCGTTATCATCTTTGACAACTGGTGGAGGCTCAACAATCAAACTACCAACGGTTGCGTTCAATACATTCGATAGATCAGGTATAACAAAACAAATTGATCGAGTGTTAGGCAATCCTATTATACCAAGACCTACTGTGATGGGAGACATTATTCCTGCAGGTGGATTTGTTGGACCGTTGTCTAGTCTACGTGATCAAGCATTTGCAACTACAAGAAAAGGAAACGACTACAAAGCACTTGCTAAAGAATTGGCGTCAGTGCAGAAGAACATAACACAAAATAGAATTGCAACAGCAAATGCTCTTACTGAGTATAATTTAGCAGTAGCATCATTCCCTATAGGCGATCCTCGAATAGAAGAAACAAAAAGAAAATGGGAAAAACTAGAAGCAACCAAGAAAAACTTAGCGGCATCTGAAGCAACCATACAAGAGCAAATGGATCAAATTGGACACGAGTTTGGAGAAGCATATGTTCCCGGTCAAAACACTACGACACGACAAACAACAGCAGATGACCCTTCTGCTGGACTAGCGTCATTGATTGCATCTCAAACATTAACTAGTGATAGTATCTTTACAACAGGAAATACACCAGTAACAGAAGCAACATCGAGTAATCAGAATTCTTTATCTGGCGAAACAACCTTCTCTTTTGCTGACTACGGCAATGGAGCAATACCTGCTGTTACAGAAACAATTATCGATTCAGTTCAAGCACCAGATCCAATTATTGTAATTATTGATCCTCCTGTTGTTGATGATCCTCCACCAGAAGTACCGCCTGTTGAAGAAGAAAACACAGTCGAAGCAATTGTTGGTCCAGAGTTACCAAAAGTCCCAACTGGAGGCGGTGGTGGTGGTTGTGTATTGCTAGATAGTTATATACCTTTAGTAGAGTCTGAGATATTTAACGGCAGAGAAATTAAACAGGCTTATCAGTTAAGAGAAGGCTATGACATATCGTTAAATACAGCAGACAAAGAACTAAACACATACATTGGTACAGTAGTATTCAATATAGTAGATTTACAGCCATGTGTTCGCATTGAAACAGCACAAGGCATCTCGTTGAACTGTTCCACAACTGCTCCAATCTTTACTAAAGATTCAGAATTTGTTGATGCACCAGACTTAATGAACAAACAAATTCTATGTATGAAAGATGACAAAGAGTTTTGGGACGAAGTTGTTTCAATTGAGAGTATAGGTGAGAAGTTCGTTGCTGTTATTAATGCTGGAGATACAGCATTCTGGGCAGGTGAGCAAGATGGATCTTATGTACTGCATCATAATATAGCCTGGCATGATGATCTCTCCCTTGAATGGAAAAAGAAATAGGATATAAATAGTATTATGCCAACATATGTAGGATTTTCAACAATAAACGCAGAGAAGCCGAGAACTGTAAATGAAATCGGTGGAATCGACAACACTGGAGATTTAATTAAAAATCCGCTGGTGTTTGGCAAAAAATATAGATTAACTGATGCAGAATTAGTTATACAGGATTTAGTCAATGCTCTCAACATTCGTAGGGGTGAGAAAGTGGGTCAACCGGCTTACGGAACCACACTTTGGGACTTTGTATTTGAACCTAATACACGAGATGTTGTTCAACAACTAAAAAACGAACTGCAAAGAGTAATAGCACAAGATCCAAGACTCAATGTCAACAGAATAGAGGCTTATCCAAGAGAGGGTGGCATCTTAGTAGAGTTAGAATTAGCAGTCACACCATTTAATAATGCTGGTGATTTGAATTTATTCTTCGATAATCAGACAAACTCGGCCGCCATTATAGCACAAACGTAGCACACTTCTATCTTAAAAATACCCGGTTTTAGAAAAGATAAATATATCTAACAGAGAGAGATATATGGCTACAAGTTCAAGGCAATCAGGATTATTCGGAGTAAACGACTGGAAGGCGATCTACCAAACGTTCCGTGAAGCCGATTTTAGAAGTTACGATTACGAAACACTTCGTAAGAGTATGATTGATTACCTACGTCTTTATTATCCTGAAACATACAATGATTATATAGAAAGTTCAGAGTTTATTGCTCTACTTGATGTTATGTCGTTCATGGGGCAAGGACTAGCGTTCAGAAACGATCTAAACGCCCGTGAGAACTTTATTGACACTGCTGAACGTAGAGACTCAGTTGTTAAATTAGCCAACCTAGTGAGTTATACTCCTAAAAGAAACACAGAGGCAAATGGTTATATAAAAATATCTGGAATAAGAACAACAGAAAATATAACTGATGCCAATGGGCTTAATTTAAGCAATATTCCTGTATTATGGAACGACCCGTCTAATCAAAATTGGTTAGAGCAAATGAATACTATTATCAATGCATCTTTAGTTGATACACAACGCATTGGTAGACCAGCAAATTCCTCAGATATTTTAGATGTACAGACTAGCGAGTATTCAATTAGAATACCAGCTAACAGTTTACCAATCGTTCCCTTTACTTCGGTAATTGACGGACAATCGATGAACTTTGAACTAGTCAGTGGAACATCACTTGATCAAAATTATGTTTACGAAATACCACCTGCACCTAGTGGCAAACTCAATGTATTATATAGAAATGATAGATTAGGTTTCGGCTCACCAAACACAGGCTTTATGTTTTACTTTAAACAGGGTAATTTGCAAAATTTTGATTTTACTTTTCAACAAAAAATAGCAAATCAATCAATTAATATTGACATCACTGGTATTAATAATACTGATACTTGGTTATATAAACGCAACACAGACGGTACATCAACCCCTTGGAAACAAGTTGAAAATGTATATGCTGATGCATATTTACAAACAGAACAATCAGACAAAACTATATTCTCTGTAGACTCTAGGTTTAATGATCAAGTCGCATACATATTTGGTGATGGCGTGTTCTCTGAGATACCAATTGGTAACTTTAGAGCATATGTACGATCTAGTAATGCATTGACTTACTCTATTAATCCGTCTGAAATGAATGGCATCTCAGTTGCTATTTCATACATAAGCAGAAAAGGATCAACAGAAACACTTACTATAAACTTACAGTTACCTACAACAGTCTCAACAGCACAAGCAAGAGAGCCTATTGCTGAAATTAAACAAAGAGCACCTACTAGATACTACACACAGAATCGTATGGTGAATGGAGAAGATTACACAAACTTCCCATATACTCTTTATAACTCTATTATTAAATCGAAAGCAGTTAATAGAAGTTCTATTGGTATTTCTAAAAACTTAGATTTACTTGACCCAACAGGCAAGTATTCTAGTTCAAACTCTTTTGGAGATGACGGAGCGTTATATCAGGACAGTATTGATGGCTTCTTATCCCTAACGGTAACTAATACAAGTGACATCATTCAGTTTTTTACTGAGGACTTAGCGTCTGTATTGGCCTTAAATCGTGCTAATCAATATTACATTCAGAACTATACTCGCTATGCATATCCAGACGCAGGATCTCCTGTGTTATATTGGAAATCTAGTTCTGTTGACTCAACACAACAAAGCGGATACTTTTATTCAAAAACAAGTTCAGTAGAAACCCCAGCAGTAGTAGGCACATTTACTACGACTAATGCAAAGTATGTAACAACAGGGGCAATCGTAAAACTATCAGCTCCAATTGGTTTTTACTTTGACAGCAACAATCGTTTAGTAGCAGGTATCCCAACAGGTGGAGAAAAAACTTATATTTGGTCAACTATATTAAATGTAATTGGTGATGGCTCTAACACCGGACAAGGAACATTTGCCAATGGCACAGGTCCTGTTATCGTAAATGGTTATATCCCAGACGGTGTTACACTGACAGAAGTTATACCGGTCTTTGATAATTCTTTATCATCTCCTGTAATACAAGAAGCAATTCTTAAAATTGAATTACAACAAGACTTTACTTTAATCTTTAATAATTCATTATTGATCAACCAAGAACGTTGGTCAATTGGCGCGCCTACAGCAACTAATTACTTTGTCAAGTTTACTAGTTTAGGAAACAATCGTTATACAATAACTTATAGATCACTTACATACTACTTTGGTAGTGTTGCTGATACACGATTCACTTTTAGTAAGAATGAATTAGTGTATGATCCGTTTACAGGTAAAATTATACAAGACTTTATTAACATGTTAGGTATTAACACAGAATTTGGTAATACTACTGCTATAGGAGCGGATACTAAAGTTAATATCTTAGGACAAACAGTTGAATCAGATGGTTACGTAAATGACTTCCAAGTTGAAGTTGCGGCGACTGATGTAAACAATGGTCAATTAATTCTAAATCCAGATTTCTTTAACGATATCACTGGTTATGTCAACAATGGTGCAAACATTGGAGTTTATACATTCTTCCAAACAACAACTGATCCGATTAACTTGACACGTCAATTAATTGTTCCTAACACAGATATTAATTATGTTTATGGGACTAAGAGTCAAGTTGAAGTTGTAAAGTACGAGTTCCCAGTTGGGCAATTATTTTATGCATATACTGATAAAGTCTTTTATAAGACAGTACAAGATCCTACAGTAACAACACCTTTTTATGTATTGACTCCGCAACTTGATTACTCAGTAAAAGAGGGAAGACAGGGTTTGTCTTACCAGTATAGACACAATGCTAATAACACAACTAGAATTGATCCAGCAACTACAAACATCATTGATTTGTATCTTGTAACTCAAGCATATTATACTGCATATACAAATTGGATTAATGATACTACAAACACAGTTGTAAAACCAAAACAACCAACGTTGAATGAATTAGAAACATCATACAATAAAATACAAGATTATAAAATGTTATCAGATTCAGTTATATTAAATAGTGTTACATTCAAACCATTGTTTGGTGCGAAAGCAGACCAAGCATTGAGAGCAACTATTAAAGTTATTAAATCTAGTACAACAAATGCAAGTGATAGTGAAATAAGAAGTGCTGTACTTGCGGCTATGGATTCGTATTTTAGTATTAACTATTGGAACTTTGGCGATACGTTCTTCTTTTCAGAATTAAGTGCATACTTACATGAAAAAACAAATGAACTTATATCTTCTGCGGTATTAGTATCTAATGACCCTGAAAAATTATTCGGAGATTTGTATGAAATTAAATCCAGACCATACGAAATTTTTGTCAATGCGGCTACAACATCTGATGTTGTTGTGGTATCGGCATTAACCCCTGCAACATTGCAGTCATAAGGATAGATTAAACTAGCATGGCAAAAATTAGAACTCTTAATTTCTTACCAGAGATATTTAAAACTGACACTAATGCTCAATTTTTAGGAGCAACACTTGATCAGTTAGTTAATCCTCCGGTTACTGAAAAACTTCAAGGCTATGTCGGAAGTAAGTTTGGTTATGGAATAAATGCCAGAGACAATTATGTCACCGAGCCTGATAAGACTCGTACAGATTATCAATTAGATCCTAGTGTAGTTTTCTTAAAAGAAAACGAATCAATCGCTAAAGACTTTATTACATATCCAGGCATGTTAGATGCTCTTAAGTTACGCAATGGCATCACTGAAGATAATGATAGACTTTTTACAAGTGAGATTTATTCTTGGGACTCTTTCACAGACTTAGATAAACTTATTAACTTTAATCAGTACTACTGGATTCCCGGTGGACCGCCAGTGGTTACTGTAGCAACTGCAACAGTCTTTGCAACATCTGATTATGTCGTAACAGATACTCCAAATGCATATAATATTAAAGCATTGGGGTCAGCAACAGGAACAAACAACCCTACACTTACATTGTTACGTGGCGGGTCATATAGATTTGCAGTAAACCAAGAAACTCAGTTTTGGATACAAGGCGTACCAGGAGTAACTGGATTAGACGGCAACCAAAACACTAGACAAGTATTAGGCGTTAGTAATAACGGTGCAACGCAGGGGTACGTAAACTTTACAGTACCAAACAGAGATGCACAAAATGATTTATTGTTTCCGGGCAATAACTTAGTTGATGTTGTTAGCACTACATTGTTCTCAGAAATCAATGGAAAAACTCTATCTGAAATAGGTAACATTGATGGAGTAACATCGCTTGACAATCTTAAGGTTATGTTCTATAATACAGGAGAGCCAAACGAAGTAGGCTTTGTACAGTCGTTCTTTGATGAGAACGGAGCAAACTATGATGTTAATCTAACATCGCCTAATCTTGTCCCAGCAATTACATTAGCGATTACTGAAACAACTGCTGATGCACTTGTTACATCTGGTTCGACTGAAGATTTAATACTCAATCAAACAGTTACATTTACAGCAGTTCCTGCTAGTGATCCTCTTCTTGGTGGGTTAGATGTTAATACAATTTACTATGTAAAAGAAATTGTTGA
>Ga0209830_10001954_pt1 | contig 17256 bp, 10 predicted proteins | sample ArcticOcean_MG_C_12_FD_187439 | JGI IMG/M metagenome (GOLD analysis project Ga0209830, IMG submission 187439) | Marine microbial communities from western Arctic Ocean - ArcticOcean_MG_CB8_130 (SPAdes) (version 2) | ecosystem: Environmental > Aquatic > Marine > Oceanic | place: Arctic Ocean...
AGGCGACAATCTTGAGAGTAGATAGAGATACAACTAGGTCTAAGAAATCATTGAGTTTGCTTTATGAAAGAATGAATAATAGAGATATAGATATTTTGGTAGGCACACAAATGCTAGCAAAAGGACACGACTTTCCTTTTTTAACTTTGGTTGGCGTCATTGACACAGATAATGCGTTATATAGTCCAGATTTTCGTGCACCTGAGAAGCTATTTTCTCAATTAATGCAGGTTTCCGGTCGGTCAGGACGTTCAAATATAAAAGGCGAAGTGTTGATTCAAACAGCATTTCCAAATAATCCAGTATTTGATGGACTTAAAAAACATGATTATGCAATATTTGCACGTTCTCTACTTAATGAAAGAAAGCAAATGAACCTCCCTCCATTTGGATTTACTGCAATTTTAAGGGTGGAAGCTAAATATTTAAAATATGCTGAAAGATTTATTAATAGTGCAGCTAAGCATGCTGAATCACTATCTAATAGTGTCATCGTTTATGACCCTGTAAGGCCATCGATTGAAAAGCTAAAAGGTTTTGAAAGGTTTCAGTTATTTGTTCAAGCTGATGCACGAGCAGATTTGCAAAAGTTATTAAGAAAATGGGTTATTTACTTAAGAGAATACCCGCTAGCAAATCGTGTTAAGTGGTCTTTAGATGTTGATCCAATTGAGTTTTAAAGTGCTTATTTAATTAATATACAATAACAATATGAGTAAATTACGACCCAATATCATGACTTTTTCTGCAACAGACCCAAGCGGCGGCGCAGGTTTGCAAGCTGATGTTCAAACGATATCAAGTTTAAATTGCCATCCAGTTTCAATCGCTACAGGTTTTACAGTTCAAGACACAACTGGTGTTGAAAAATTAATCGCCGTAGATTCTGAATTAGTAAACGATCAAGCTCGACTTATATTGAAGGATATGCAAATTTCAATATTCAAATTAGGGGTATTAGGAAGTAAGGACAACATCATTGCAATTTCTAAAATAATTACAGATCATCCAGACATACCATTAATTATTGACCCTATTTTAGCTTCTGGACGTGGAGATAAATTCTTAGATAGCGACACAAGAAATTTGATGATGAAATCCTTATTTCCCAAGTCATTATTAATAACTCCAAATATTTTAGAAGCAAGACAGTTGGTTGCTAATGGAGTCGAAAATATAGATCTTTCTATTAGTGATTGTGTTGGTCATTTTAGAGAAATTGGTTGTCAAAATATTTTAATAACTGGCACTCACGACAATACAAAAAATGTAACTAATACATTATATAGCCCAATTGACCGAATAACCCCATATCACTGGGAACGCCTCCCTGGGAATTATCATGGATCAGGCTGTACCCTGACTTCGGCCATATCAGCTTATTATGCTTTAGGTTTATCGATAGGTGAAGCAGTGGAGGAAGCACAGTTGTTTACATGGAAAACATTAAAGAACTCTTTTAAACCTGGAAAAGGCCAAATGATTCCAAACCGATTTTTTCAGATTAGCGACGATGGAGATAGTGGAAAAATTGCACAACATTAAAGGGCTTTATGCTATTACTCCTGATGAAAAAAATTTATCTATATTGAAATCAAAAGTAGAGTCTTCTATTAAAGGAGGGGCAAAACTTGTTCAATATCGATCAAAAATTCTTTCCAAAAACGATCAGAAGAAACAAGCAGAAGAGATAAAAAAAATATGTGATTATTATCAAATACCATTGATTATAAACGATGATATTGAATTATGTAGTATTTTAGATGCAGATGGAGTACATTTAGGAGAAAATGACGAAAATTTAGAAAAAGCACGCTTTATTTTGGGACCAGAAAAAATAGTTGGTGTTTCTTGTTACAATTCAATTGATCGTGTGAAAATTTCGCAGGATAAGGGAGCTACTTATATAGCTCTAGGAGCATGTTTTCAATCAGCAACAAAACCAAATGCACCGATAGCATCAGCCGATCTAATAGCATTAGTTTTAAAAAACTTTCAAGTCCCTTTAGTTGCGATTGGAGGTATAACTCTTGAAAATATAGACTTAATTATTAAAGAAGGTGTTGAATGTTGTGCAGTTATTAATAGTTTATTTAAATCACAGGATATAGAAGGAACGGCTAAGCAATTTTCGAGTCATCTAGAGAAGAGAAATTATGATTGATAAAAATATAAATTTATTTAAGTTGTCACAGAAATTTATTCCAGGAGGAGTAAATTCTCCAGTTCGAGCCTTTTCATCTGTGGGCGGGTCCCCTATTTTCTTTAAAAAAGGACTTGGGAGTCGACTTTGGGATGAAAATGGAAAAGAGTACATTGATTATATTAATTCCTGGGGGCCAATGATTTTAGGTCATAGTCATCCAGAAATAATCAAAACAGTCCAGAACGTTGCGCAAGATAGTTTGTCCTTCGGAGCCCCTACCTCAAAAGAATTAGATATTGCAGAGATGCTAGTCAAATTAGTTCCCAGTATGGAGCAGGTTCGCCTAGTTAGTAGTGGAACAGAAGCTACCATGAGTGCAATTAGAGTTGCAAGGGGTTTTACTAGCAGGGATCGTATTATAAAATTTGAGGGTTGCTATCACGGACATTCAGACGCATTACTTGTTAAAGCCGGGTCAGGGGCTTTAACATTTGGACAACCGAGTTCTGCTGGCGTACCTGCAGATGTAGCAAAACATACCCACACACTTGCTTTTAATGATATTAAAGGCCTAGAAAAATGTTTTAGTGAAATAGGTAGTGACATTGCATGCGTAATAATTGAACCTATTGTTGGAAATATGAATCTGATACTTCCTGATATAAGGTTTTTGAGAACATTGAGACAACTTTGTACTAAATACGAGACTATTTTAATATTTGATGAGGTCATGACTGGCTTTAGAGTTTCGTTAGGCGGTGCGCAAGAGCTATACGGCGTGACTCCTGACATGACGACATTAGGAAAAATAATAGGCGGCGGATTGCCAGTAGGCGCTTTTGGGGGCAAAAAAGAAATTATGCAAATGCTTGCACCTTTAGGGCCAGTTTATCAAGCAGGTACTTTATCTGGAAATCCAGTCGCAGTTGCGGCTGGTTTAAAAACACTCGAATTAATTCAAGCAACAGGTTTTTATAAGGAATTATCTTTAGTAACAACCAAATTAGTTGAGGGAATGACTAGGGTTGCGAAAGAAAAGGGTGTTAAGTTTTGTGCTAGAAGTGTTGGCGGTATGTTTGGCATTTATTTTAGTGAGTTGCCACCAAACAGCTTTGACGAGATCATGAATAGTGACCGTGAAAAATTTAATAAATTCTTTCATTCAATGTTGGAACAGGGTATTTATTTTGGACCTTCAGCATTTGAAGCTGGCTTTGTTTCTGCCGCCCATACGGAAAAAGATATTAATGATACGATTGAGGCATCTAGTAAGGCATTTGAAAGTCTAAATGATTAAATTATTTCTGCTCAAATCATTGAATAAACAAACAAATGAGCATAAAATTATCGGTCACTTTTAGTAGATTAAAGAATACAATTTTAATGGCAAATTATAAGAAAATAAAACAAGGCTTATACAACCCTAAAAATGAACATGATTCATGCGGGGTTGGATTTATTGCGAACATTCATGGCAAAAAAAGTCATAATATAGTTAAGCAAGGTTTAGAAATTTTAACAAATCTAACACATCGTGGAGCAACTGGATACGATCCCAAGCTTGGTGATGGTGCTGGCTTGCTGATACAAATGCCAGATACTTTTTTTCGTATTGAGACTCAAAAATTAAAAATTAAGTTACCAGATTTAGGCCATTATGGGGTTGGGATGCTTTTTTTGCCACAATCAAAAGTCGCAAGAAAAAAATGTGAAGCAATTATTTCGAAAATAATTAAAGATGAAGGTCAGTCTGAAATCGGTTGGCGTGAGGTTCCCGTAAATAATGAAGGCATTGCAAAGGCAGCATGTGATGTTGAGCCAGTTATCAAACAAATCATTATTGGTAGAAATGAAAATTTTTTATCTCAAGACGAGTTCGAAAGAAAATTATTCGTTATTCGTAAAATAATCGAAAATGAAGTTAATAAGCTAGATATTGATGACCCAGCAAAATTTTATATAACATCAATGTCCTCTAGAACAATAGTTTACAAGGGCATGTTGCTTGCATGTGAAGTCGGTATTTATTTTGAAGACTTACTAAATGAACAAATGCAGTCAGCATTAGCCTTGGTACATCAAAGATTTTCTACTAACACTTTTCCATCTTGGGAGCTTGCTCATCCCTACAGAATCGTTGCTCATAACGGAGAAATTAATACAGTTAAAGGTAACGTAAATTGGATGAACGCTCGGCGAGAAAAAATGCGCTCAACACTTCTCAATAAAGATTTAGAGAAGCTATGGCCATTAATTGAAGAAGGTCAATCGGACACAGCTTGTTTTGATAACTGTTTAGAGCTTTTATTAGCTGGTGGTTATAGTTTGCCCCATGCAATGATGATGCTGATTCCTGAACCATGGGTGGGGAATTCACTTATGAGTGAAGAAAGAAAAGCATTTTATGAGTACCATGCGGCGTTAATGGAGCCATGGGACGGGCCTGCAGCTGTTGCTTTTACAGATGGAAAAATGATTGGAGCAACTCTAGATAGAAATGGATTACGACCTGCTAGATATTTATTGACAGATGATGGCGATCTAATGATGGCTTCAGAAATGGGAGTGTTAAAGTTTCCTGAAGATAAGATTGTAAAAAAATGGCGACTTGAGCCAGGCAAGATGTTACTCATCAACCTTGAAGAAGGAAAAGTAATTGAAGATGATGAAATTAAAAATTTACTGGCTTCAGAAAAGCCATACCAAGACTGGTTAAAAAAATCTCGTTACTTTTTAGGTGATTTACAAGCTGTTGATGCTAAATTTGACCATAGAGAAAATTTGTTAGACTTGCAGCAAAGTTTTGGGTATAGCCAAGAAGATCTTTCGTTTGTTTTGAGCCCAATGATCAAAACAGGGCAGGAAAATTCTGGATCTATGGGTAATGATTCGGCCCTTCCAGTTTTATCAAATCGACCTAAAATTTTATATAATTATTTTAAACAACTGTTTGCTCAAGTTACAAACCCACCAATAGATCCAATTCGCGAAAATATAGTTATGTCATTAGTTACGTTTATTGGACCTAAACCTAACCTTCTTGGAATTGAAGATGAAGAGCCACCTTTTAGATTGGAAGCTAGTCAGCCGGTTTTAAGTATTGACGAATTGGAACAGCTTACAAAAATTGGTTCGTTGACACAAAACAAATTCAAATCGAAAGTAATAGATATTACTTATTTGACAGGCGCAGATGATGACCATGCTGTTGTTATGAAAAATGCTTTAGAAATTATTTGTAAAGAAGCAGGCCAAGCAATTAACGATGGATTTAATATAATAATTCTTTCGGATAGAAACACATCTTCTAAAAGATTGGCAATTCCAGCACTACTTGCTTGTTCATCAACGCATCAATACCTAGTTAAATCTGGTAACAGAACGGATGCAGGATTAGTTATAGATACTGGCTCGGCAAGAGAAGTCCATCATTTTGCTTTACTAGCAGGATATGGTGCCGAAGCAATTTGTCCATGGTTAACCTACGAAACAATTAAAACATTAACCGATGATTTCTTTACGGCTCAAGAGAATTACATTAAGGCCATAGGGAAAGGCTTGTTTAAAGTCATGTCTAAAATGGGAATATCAACCTACCAGTCATATTGTGGAGCTCAAGTTTTTGAAGCGATTGGACTAAATGAACATTTCATTGAAAAGTATTTTACGGGAACAGTATCTAATATTGATGGCATTGGTATAGATCAAGTTGCTATTGAAGCAGTTAGAATTCATCAATTAGCCTATGGCAACGATCCAGTCTTAAGAAACGCTTTGGATGCTGGAGGAGAATATGCATTTAGAATTAGAGGTGAAGAGCATATGTGGACTCCTGAATCAATTGCAAAACTTCAACACTCAACCAAAAAAAATGATTCTGGGACTTATAAGGAATATGCAGAACTCATAAACAATCAAGCTCACAGGCATATGACATTGAGAGGTTTATTTTCTTTTAAAACAAAAGAATCAATATCTTTAGATGAAGTCGAGTCAGCAAAAGAAATTGTTAAAAGATTCACAACTGGAGCAATGTCGTTAGGTTCAATATCAACGGAAGCGCATTCAACATTGGCTATTGCAATGAACCGAATAGGTGGAAAATCAAATACTGGTGAAGGAGGTGAGGATATTCGCCGCAGCATCCCAATTAAAAAAGACACTACAATCTCTGATCATTTAGATTCAAAAATTATAATGTCAAACATTAATTTAAAGGCAGGGGATTCTCTTCGTTCCAGAATTAAACAAGTTGCGTCTGGAAGGTTTGGAGTAACAGCAGAATACTTGGCATCAGCAGATCAGATACAAATAAAAATGGCACAAGGAGCAAAACCTGGTGAGGGAGGTCAATTACCAGGACATAAAGTTAGTGAATACATAGCTAAACTTAGATTTTCGGTTCCTGGAGTAGGATTAATTTCACCACCACCTCATCATGATATTTATTCTATTGAAGATTTAGCTCAATTAATACACGATTTAAAAAATGCAAATCCAATTGCTAGCATCTCGGTAAAATTAGTTGCAGAAAATGGAGTTGGTACTGTAGCAGCTGGAGTAACGAAAGCTAAAGCAGATCATATTGTTATAGCAGGACATGATGGCGGTACCGGAGCATCTCCCCTGACATCGATTAAGCACGCAGGCGGTCCATGGGAAATTGGATTAGCAGAAACTCAGCAAACATTATTGTTAAATCAATTAAGAAGTAGAGTGATACTTCAGGTTGATGGGCAATTAAAAACCGGTAGAGACGTTGTTGTAGGAGCTATGTTGGGAGCCGACGAGTTTGGATTTGCAACAGCACCACTTGTAGTTGAGGGTTGCATAATGATGAGAAAGTGCCATTTAAATACTTGCCCAGTTGGCATAGCTACACAAGATCCAGAATTGAGAAAAAGATTTTCTGGTCAGCCAGAACATGTAGTTAACTTCTTTTTCTTTGTAGCAGAAGAAGCCAGGGAAATAATGGCATCATTGGGTATTAGGAAATTTAACGATTTAATTGGACGATCTGATTTACTAGATAAACAAAAGGGTATTGAGCATTGGAAGATAAATGGACTTGATTTTAGTAAAATATTTTATCAACCAGAAATGGGAAATGGAGTTGCTAGATATAATACAGAAGGCCAAGATCATGGACTAGAAAATGCACTTGATAATGAATTAATTAAAAAGAGTATTACTGCAATTAAAGATAAATCAAATATTGAATTCAATATCTCAATTACAAATGTTAATAGAACTGTTGGTACTATGCTTTCACACGAAGTGGCAAAAAGGTATGGTAATGCAGGTTTGTTAGAAGATTCTATAAAAATTAACTTACATGGAACTGCTGGGCAAAGTTTCGGTGCATTTCTAGCTAAAGGAATAACTTTTAACCTCCATGGTGAAGGTAATGATTATGTCGGTAAAGGACTTTGTGGCGGGAAGATTATTATAAAACCACCCAAAGAATTTAATGGATTGGCGGAAGAGAACATCATCGTTGGGAATACAACAATGTATGGAGCAACCTCTGGCGAAACTTATTTTAAGGGGGTTGGCGGCGAGCGTTTTTGTGTAAGAAACTCAGGAGCATCTGCTGTTATAGAAGGCGTTGGAAACCATGGATGCGAATATATGACTGGAGGGACAGTGGTAATTTTAGGTAGAACAGGCCAAAATTTTGCAGCAGGAATGTCTGGAGGCGTTGCATATGTCTATGACCCTAATAAAACCTTCAAAAACTACTGTAATTTATCAATGGTGACCCTTGATAAGGTAGAAAAAGCAAATATTGAAACTGAAACGCCCCAACACTTAAATTTAGCTGATGAGATAATATTGAAAACTCTTATTGAAAAACATTGTCAATATACTGAAAGCAATATTGCTAAAAAAATATTAAACCAATGGGACACTGAATTAGAAAATTTTGTAAAGGTTATGCCAATTGAATATAAAAGGGCTCTAAGCGAAATGAAAGAAACTAAAAGAAAGGAAGTCGCATAATGGGAAAAGTTACTGGATTTTTAGACTTCCCTAGACAAACCGAAACTAATCTTCCTGCAGAAGAACGTGTAAAGAACTATAAAGAATTTATTTTGCATTTATCAGATGAAGAAGCAAAAGTCCAAGGCGCACGCTGTATGGATTGTGGAATTCCGTTCTGTAATAATGGGTGCCCGGTAAATAATATAATCCCTGATTGGAATGATTTAGTCTTCCAACAGAACTGGAAAGCAGCAATTGACGTACTTCATTCTACAAATAATTTTCCAGAGTTTACCGGTCGTATATGCCCAGCTCCATGCGAAGCAGCATGCACTTTAAATATTAATTCAGACCCTGTAGGCATTAAGTCAATAGAGCATGCCATTATAGATAAAGCCTGGGAAAACAATTGGGTTCTTCCTCAAATATCAACAAATAAAACTGGTAAGAAAGTTGCTGTCGTTGGGTCAGGCCCAGCAGGGCTCGCAGTAGCACAGCAGTTAGCAAGAGTCGGTCATGACGTAGATGTATACGAAAAAAATGATCGTATCGGAGGACTTCTTAGGTACGGGATTCCGGACTTCAAAATGGAGAAATTTCATATAGACCGAAGAGTAAATCAAATGGAAGCCGAAGGTGTAGTATTTAAGACAAATCAAAATGTCGGAGAAACTGTTGACCCCGAGAAATTATTAAAAGATTACAGTGCAGTTGTTTTAACAGGTGGTGCAGAATGGCCGAGAGACCTACCAGTCCCAGGAAGAGAATTAGAGGGGGTTCATTTTGCAATGGATTTCTTGCCATTCCAAAATAAAATTGTAGCAGGTGATAAAGTTTCTAACCAGATTAAAGCTACCGGTAAGCACGTTGTTGTTATTGGCGGTGGCGATACTGGTTCTGATTGCGTAGGAACTTCAAATAGGCACGGAGCTTCATCTGTGACTCAGTTTGAATTAATGCCACAGCCACCAGAGCAAGAAAACAAATCGATGAATTGGCCATATTGGCCCTTAAAGATGAGAACATCTAGCTCACATGAAGAAGGCTGTGATAGGGATTGGTCAATTGCTACTAAGTCATTCGTTGGCAAAGAAGGAAAAGTTAAAGAATTAATCGGTGTAAAAGTAGAATGGCGAGATGGAAAAATGCAGGAAATTAAAAATACAGAATTTAAGTTGAAAGCAGACCTAGTATTGCTGGCCATGGGTTTTATGGGTCCTCAGCAAACAATTCTTGATAAATTTTTAATCGAAAAAGACAAACGTGGAAATGCTCAGGCTTCAACGGAGGGCGATAAAGCTTATTTCACTTCAAGGGAAAAAGTTTTCGCTGCCGGTGATATGAGACGAGGACAATCACTTGTTGTTTGGGCAATAAGAGAAGGGCGTCAATGCGCCCGCGCTGTAGATGAATTTTTAATGGGCTCCTCAGTTCTCCCGAGATAGTCTGAACAAGTCAATATGACATCTTTCATTAATGATGTATTTTTAAAAACTCTTGCAAGAGAAAAAACCCCTTACACTCCCACGTGGATAATGAGACAAGCCGGCCGTTACTTGCCAGAATATCTTAAAACTAGGAAAAATGCTGGAAGCTTTCTAGATCTTTGTAAGAACAAAGATTTTGCTACAGAAGTAACAATGCAACCATTAGAAAGATATCCTAATTTAGATGCAGCTATACTATTTTCAGATATTTTGACTGTACCTGATGCAATGGGGTTAGGTCTGTATTTCGAAGAAGGCGAAGGCCCAAAATTTAAAAACCCATTACAAGATGAGAAAGCAGTTCAAAAGCTAGATATACCAGATGTTGAAGAAAAATTATCATATGTTTTTAATGCGGTTAGTTCAATCAAGGAAGCCCTTAAAAACAGAATTCCGTTAATTGGATTTTCAGGAAGTCCTTGGACACTTGCCACTTATATGGTTGAAGGTAAAGGAAGAACAGATTTTTTAAAAATCAAGCAAATGTTGTATAGTCGTCCAGATTTGATTAATCATATTCTTAAAATAAATACTGAAACTGTAACTAAATATTTAGCCTGTCAAATTGATGCAGGGGCAGATGTAGTTATGATTTTTGATTCATGGGGAGGTGCTTTGGCACATGGCGAATATGAAAGTCATTCATTAAATTATATGAAGGTTATCATTTCAAATTTAAATTTATTAGGTTATCAAGATACCCCTAAAATTATATTTACAAAAGGCGGAGGACAATGGATGGAGGCTCAAGCTAAGAGCGGAGCAGATGCTCTCGGTGTTGATTGGCAGACAGATCTTGGTGCTGCTAGAACACTAGTAAATGATAAAGTGGCTTTACAGGGAAACCTGGATCCTGCTATTTTGTTATCAAATCCTAAGTCAATTGAAGTGGCCGTTAAAAGAGTTCTTGATGACTATGGTTATGGCGAGGGCCACATTTTTAATTTAGGGCATGGAATCACACAGTTCACACCACCTGAAAACCTTCAAGCACTTCTAGAAACGGTTCGAAATTATAGTACTAAGTATCATCAGGAATAGCTTATTTAGAAAAGGGATTTCTTTCAGTAAATTTCCATCTTCGACTGATATTAATAATATCAACATTTTTTAGAATTTCTGCAGGAAACCTCGCATAAGGCTCCCCAAGTTTAACAATATTAAGTGCTGCTAGATCGAGCTCTTTATGCCCAGAAGATTTATTAATAAACAAATTTTTAATTGTTCCATCCGAGTTAAGCGATACAGTTAATAGAAGTGAGCCAAACATACCTAATTCAGATGCTTCTCTTGGATAATTCATCGCACCAATTTTCTCGACTTTCTGCCTCCATGCATCAAAATAAAGTTTATAAATGTAATCCTTAGTGTTAGATGAAATAGACCTGACTCTTTGTTGACTCTCAGAGTTATTCGTTTTAGAAGAAAAGTCCATATTTTTTATTTGAGATAAAATTTTTGTTGTATCGATTGATTTGTTGCTAGATTGTAAATCTTGTTTAACAGGTTTGATTATTTCTTGATTACTGATAACAACCTTATTTTTAACATCATCTTTTTTATCTAAAATAGTTAAAGGAATCTTCGGAGATACTTTTTTTTTGTTAAATAAGTTTTTTACTTCCGCAGAAGACTGCAGTTTGAGCAAGCTAACTTGCATATCATCAAAATTATCTTGGGTATTCGATTGAAAAATTTTAAAAGAAAAATTTGAGATAACTATGAGGTGAAAGAGAATTGAAAAAATAATAGCTACTAGCAAACTATATTTTTTAAAATTATTCATTTTTTAATAGTTCCACTACTTTATTTTGAAGTCCTGAAAATCCGCCATTACTCATAAAAATTATGTTGTCATTAGGCCGACAAGAATTAAAAATTTTATTTGCTAATATATCTATATCATTCGTGACAGTAACACCCGGAATATCTTTAAATAACATTTTAGGATCCCATGATAAATTTTTTGAAAAACAGAAAATAATATCTGCCTCCTTTAAACTCTTAAGTAGAGCATGTTTCATTTTTCCTAACTTCATTGTGTTTGATCTGGGCTCAATTATTGCAACTATTCGGTTTTTACCTATCTTACTCCTTAAGCCCTCTAACGTAGTTTTTATAGCTGTTGGATGATGAGCAAAATCATCATAAATATTAATATCTCTTATAGACTCTAAAAGCTCCATTCTTTTTTTTACATTTTTAAATTTACCCAAAGCACTTATTGCATTATCTGAAGATATACCGACATGTTTGGATGCTGCAATTGCAGCTAAAGCATTCTGTACATTATGATGCCCAATTAAATCCCATTTAACTATGCCTTGAGATTTTTCTTGAAAGTACACTTCAAATTCGTTTTCATTTACCTTCTTATAAGACCACTTTCCTTTAGATCCAAAATCTTCAATCTCCGACCAACAGCCTTGCCCCAATACTTTTTTAATTGACAAGCTATCATTATTGAAAATAATTTTACCGATGTTTGGAATGGTTCTAATTAAATGATGAAAATGTTTTTCAATATGCTCGATATTATCGAAAATATCTGCATGATCAAATTCAAGATTGTTTAAAATTAACGTATTTGGGCGATAGTGAACAAACTTTGATCTTTTATCAAAGAATGCAGTGTCATACTCATCTGCTTCAATGACAAAAAAAGTAGGAGAGTTTTTATTACTACTGATTGGTAATCTTGCTGAAACATTAAAGTTATTTGGGATGCCACCAATCAAAAAACCTGGCGCTAAACCATTAGCTTCTAGAATCCAAGCCAACATGGCAGTTGTTGTTGTTTTACCATGAGTTCCAGCTACTGCAAGGACCCACTTGTTATACAAAATATTTTCATAAAGCCATTCAGGTCCAGATTGATATTTAAGCTTTTGATTTAGTATTGATTCAATTAGTGGATTACCTCGGGCAATAACGTTTCCGATAATAAATATATCTGGTTTTATTTCAACTTGTTTTACATCGTAGCCTTCAGTAATTTTTATGTCTAATTGTTCAAGTTGAGTTGACATAGGTGGATAGATATTTTGATCACACCCAGTTACTTTGTGTCCTTGGGCTTTCGCTAGAGCAGCAATTCCAGCCATAAATGTTCCACATATGCCCAGTATATGAATATGCATTCTTCTTACCTTAAATTAGAAGCTAACCATTTTTTAATCACATCAACAGAAATATCTCTGCGTTTCGCCATATCGCTGACTTGGTCTTCATCAATATTTCCAACGCTAAAATATTTAGAGTTAGGATGGGAGAAGTAAAAGCCACTTACTGAAGAAGCTGGCAGCATAGCCATACTCTCTGTTAATTCCATTCCAATTTCATTTGTTTTTAATAGCTCAAATATATCTTTTTTTACAGTATGTTCAGGGCAGGCTGGATATCCAGGAGCAGGCCTAATTCCCTCATATTTTTCTTTTATCATATCTTCTGTTGATATTTCATTAGTAGTTTGGTATCCCCATAAATCCTGTCTTATTCTATCATGCATATATTCAGCAAAAGCTTCAGCTAACCTGTCAGTAATAGCTTTAATCATAATTGAGCTATAGTCGTCTTCTGCTTTTTCAAATATTTTTTCATAAATCTCAGCATTGATTCCAGAAGTTACAGCAAACATTCCAATATAATCTTTTACGCCGGTTGATTTTGGGGCAATATAATCAGATAAACATTGGTTAGGATTTGATTTTCCTTTAACACTTGGTTTTTCAGTTTGTTGCCTTAAGCAATAATAGGTAAAAATAGGCTTAGTTCTGCTTTCATCTTCATATATTTCTATATCATCATCATTAACCGAATTTGCAGGGTAAAAACCAATCACACCATTTGCTTTTAATTTTTTTTCATTAATTATTTTATTGAGCATTGTTTTAGCTTCAATAAATAGTTGAGAGGCACTTTCCCCAACAACTTTATCTTTAAGGATAGCTGGATACTTACCATGTAAATCCCATGTTTGGAAAAAAGGAGACCAGTCTATGAATTCAGCAAGTAGTTTGAGATCAATATTTTCAAAAACTCTACGGCCAATAAATTTAGGTTTTTTTGGGTTAAATTTTAGCTGCAGTTTATTTTCTCTAGCAGATTTGAGTGAAATATATTTAGCACCCTTTTTATTTAGGTGAAGCTCCCTGACATTTTCATAATCTTTAGATAATCCTATAAGGTATTCAACTTTTTTTACAGGGTCCATGAGTGATTGCATCATTGAAACTGATCGTGAGGCATCTGGAACATGAATAACCGCCCCTTCATAACTAGGGGCAATTTTTACAGCTGTGTGGGCTCTAGAGGTTGTTGCCCCTCCAATTAAAAGGGGGATATTATTATTTTTAAAGTACGGGTCCCTTTGCATTTCACTTGCAACATGGGTCATCTCCTCAAGTGAAGGTGTTATAAGCCCAGACAGACCAATAATATCCACGTTTTCTTCTTTGGCTTTAGCTAGTATTTCCGAACAAGGAACCATAACTCCCATATTAACTACTTCAAAGTTGTTACATTGCAATACGACTGAAACAATATTTTTACCTATGTCGTGAACATCACCTTTAACAGTTGCAATTAGCATTTTCCCTTTTGGCTTTGCTTTGATGCCAGTTCTTTTTTCTTCAGCTTCTTTTTCTTTTTCAATAAAAGGGACAAGGTGTGCTACAGCTTGTTTCATTACTCGAGCAGATTTAACTACTTGGGGTAAAAACATTTTCCCTTGGCCAAACAAATCACCAACTACATTCATGCCGTCCATTAAGGGACCTTCAATTACTTTGATAGGGCGTCCATCTTTCTCTTTCAGTATCTTTGTTCTTGCTTCTTCAGTATCTTCAACAATATAATCAGTTACACCATGAACTAATGCGTACTCAATTCTTTTTTCCACAGGGATTAGGTCTTCTTCATCCCCACGCCAATTTAACTTAAGCTCTTCTTTTTTGCTTCCCTTTAGAGTCCCTGCTATTTCAATCATTTTTTCAGTAGCATCAGGACTTCTGTTCAGTATTACATCTTCAACTGCTTCTTTTAGATCATCATCTAAATCATCGTAGAGACCTAACATGCCTGCATTTACAATTCCCATCGTGAGCCCTGCTTTTGCTGCATGATATAAAAATACAGTATGAATAGCCTCTCGAGCTAAGTTATTTCCTCTAAAGCTAAAGCTAACATTGGATACCCCACCTGAAACTTTCGCGTGAGGAAGGTTTTCTGTAATCCATTTTGTTGCGTTGATGAAATCTACAGCATAGTTGTTATGTTCTTCAATTCCAGTTGCAACTGCAAAAATATTTGGGTCAAATATAATGTCCTCAGGGGGAAAGTTTAATTTTGTGATTAGAGTGTCATAGGCTCGCTTACATATTTCAATTTTCCTTTCATAAGTATCTGCCTGGCCTTTTTCATCAAATGCCATCACAATTACTGCTGCACCATAATTAAGACAAAGTTGCGCTTGTTGAAGAAAGATTGCCTCACCTTCTTTTAATGATATTGAATTTACAACAGATTTACCTTGTACACATTTTAATCCTGCTTCAATCACTTCCCATTTTGAAGAATCAATCATTATTGGAATTCTTGATATATCTGGTTCAGAGGCAATTAAATTGAGAAAATGTTTCATTGCGCTTAGCGAGTCAAGCATCCCTTCATCCATATTAATATCGATGATTTGTGCTCCGTTTTCTACTTGTTGTCTTGCAACAGATACTGCTTCTTCATATTTTTCATTAAGAATCAAATTAGAAAAAGCTTTCGAGCCAGTGACATTAGTTCTTTCGCCTACATTAATGAATAACGAGTCATCATTAATTACTAAAGGCTCTAAACCTGACAATTGCGTATATATTTGTTGGGGGGGAATTTCTCTTGGCTTTAAACCTTTCATTTCATTTGCGATGGCTGCAATATGTGCTGGTGTAGTTCCACAACAACCCCCTGCAATATTTACAAATCCACTATCGGCAAATTCTTTTAGGAGTGAAGACGTATCTTCAGGCCTTTCATCAAAGCCAGTATCGGACATTGGGTTTGGTAACCCTGCATTTGGGTAGATACAAATATAGGTATTTGAAATTTTTGATAACTCTTCAGCATAAGGCCGCATTAATGCTGCACCTAAAGCACAATTTAGGCCAATGGTTAAAGGTTTTGCATGGCGAACAGAATTCCAAAACGCACTGACAGTTTGCCCTGATAGTATTCTTCCAGAAGCATCTGTAACTGTTCCAGAAATCATAAGAGGAAGGCGGATTGATTGTTCTTCAAAAATAGAATTAATAGCAAAAAGTGCAGCTTTACAATTAAGAGTATCAAAAACAGTCTCTACTAATAATATGTCAACACCTCCCTTTATTAGGGCTTTTGTTTGTTCTTGATAGCTTGAAACTAACTGGTCAAAGTTAATATTTCGTGCCCCCGGATCATTAACATCTGGAGATATAGAAGCGGTCTTGGGGGTGGGTCCAATAGCCCCTGCAACAAATCTTGGCTTGTCAGGAGTTGAGAATTTCTTGGCAGCTGCTTTTGCAAGTTTAGCTGCATTGATATTCATCTCATTTACGAGGTGGGGCATATGATAATCATCTTGTGCAATGGAATTTGCACCAAATGTATTTGTCTCGATAATATCAGCACCGGCAGCAAGATAATCTTCATGTATATCTTGGATTATTGTGGGCTGGGTAATACTTAGTAACTCATTATTGCCTTTTAAAAATATTTCTCTTTGACCTTTTGGGGCAGAAAAGTCTAAAAATTCAGACCCTCTGTAATCCTCTTCAGATAAGTGATGTTGTTGGATCATAGTGCCTGTTGCACCATCCATTAACAAAATTCTCTCTGCGAGTAATTTCTTAAGAATTTTCTCGGTGGTTACCAATTTAATAGCCCTATTACAAAATTGATACGAAATTTTTTAAATATTAGATAAGCCACTGTGCGTTTTTCCCTAAAAATCTAATGTGGCCAGAAGGATTTGGTTCACCAAACATTCCGCTTCTGACACGGTTAAAATATGGCGAACGCAGTTTACAAAATAAATTGTAGTCCGAGCCTGGGATTTTTCTTGCAGCGTTCCTCGGATATGGTGATTCTAGTTTAATAGTTAGAACAAATCAAGAAATGGAAACGGGTTGTGCATGTTTAAAAAACATATATTTAATTTAAAGAATAAAATTTCTATCTAGTTATTTTAATTTGTGTTCTAAGTCTATTATTTTTGCTTCTAAAGCTTCAAGTTTGGACCTCGTCCTTTTTAAGACCTCAGTTTGAACATCAAATTCTTCTCTATTAATTAGGTCCATTTTGGTGAACGTGCTCTTTAATAGTGCATTTATATTATCTTCCATGTCACTTACTGGTGAATCTTTAATTATATGTTTTATTTTATTTGATAGATTTTGTATTTTCTCTTTATTAAGCATAGACTATTTCCTTATAAAGCACTGATTCTAACAGTTTTTTTGTTTTATATATTAGTAGGATAAATATTTTATTATTCCCCAATAAAAAATATTTAACTGTTAAGCGAAAGTTTGGCACGAAAATTGCTTTAAGTAATATGTAAGGATTGAAAATAACTATGAGCTCATAGTTTTAAATTAAGGAGAAGTAGAAATG
>Ga0209830_10001955_pt1 | contig 17249 bp, 16 predicted proteins | sample ArcticOcean_MG_C_12_FD_187439 | JGI IMG/M metagenome (GOLD analysis project Ga0209830, IMG submission 187439) | Marine microbial communities from western Arctic Ocean - ArcticOcean_MG_CB8_130 (SPAdes) (version 2) | ecosystem: Environmental > Aquatic > Marine > Oceanic | place: Arctic Ocean...
CCTTCTTGCTGCCTTCTTGCTGCCTTCTTTCTGCCTTCTTTCTGGGGTCTTGCTGGGGCCGAGACGCCAGTACGGTGCACGAGATGGCGGACGGCATGGGAGGCTTGACTGATCTGGCCTCCCGCTCCGGGCTGTTCAGCCCTGTCCGCGCTGCAGCGCTCGCGAGTGCTGCGGTTCGATGGGGGCCAACGCTCGCGGCTCCGGTGGCGGCATCGGCGCTTGCCAACCCCGGTGGCCAGGCAATCATTGACGACAGCGGCTCGATCAGTTGGCGCGATCTCGATGCACAGTCGACGCGCCTTGCCGAGGGTCTCCACGCCATGGGTGTGGGTCGCGGCGCTCGCCTGGGGGTGATGTGTCGAAACCGTCGGGAGTTCGTCGAGCTCACTGTTGCCGCTGCAAAGGGCGGCATCGAAGTCGTCTACCTGAACACCGGCTTCGCTGCGCCGCAATTGAACGAAGTGGTCTTGAGAGAGTCGATCGCGGCAGTTGCAATCGACGCCGAGTACGCCAGCCTGCTGGACCCAACAGGAATTGTCCGCGTCATCGTGATTGGAGACGCGGCCCCCGCACACAGCACCCCACTTGCCGATGTGCGCGAGCGGCGGTTGTGGCGGTTGCCGCTGCGTGGTTCGCTCCCGATCAACCCGGTACTGCTCACTTCCGGTACAACTGGCACGCCGAAGGGGGCACGCCGATCTGGACGCATTGACCCGTCTGCTGCAACGTCGGTTCTTCAGCGCATCCCCTATCGCGCCGACGACGTCGTTTGCATTGCGTCGCCGCTGTTTCACGCATGGGGCTTCGCCCAACTCGGCATCGCGGTTTCGCTCGGTTGCACGGTCGTCGTGTCGGCGACGTTCGGTGCCTCAGCTGTGCTTGAGCAAATCCCCAAACATTCTGTCAGCGTGCTGGCCGTCGTTCCGTTGCTGCTGCAGCGTCTGCTTGACGCCGACGAATTCGATGAGGCGGACCTGTCAACGTTGCGGATCGTCGCGTCGAGCGGTTCGGCGCTGCCGGTTCCGACCGTCCTCGACTGGCTCCGTCGCGGCGGCCCCAACCTGTACAACCTGTATGGCTCGACCGAGGTCGGCCAGGCGACCCTTGCGACGCCCGCCGACCTGCGGGCCCACCCAGATACCGCCGGTCGCGCCCTCGGCGGCTCCGAGATCGGCATTCTTGACGACGACGGAGCCCTGCTATCGGCTGGGAGCGTCGGCCGAATCTTCGTTGGTAGTGGCGCGCAATTCGACGGGTACACGGGTGGCGGAGGCAAAGAGGTCGTTGATGGCCTGATGTCGACCGGTGACGTCGGTCGCGTCGACGAGACAGGGTTGCTGTTCGTCACCGGACGCGCTGACGAGATGATTGTCAGCGGCGGTGAGAACGTGTTCCCCCAAGAGGTCGAGGACGTTCTCCTCGCGGACGATCGAATTGCCGATGTGGCAGTGGTCGGCGTGTCTGACGACGACTTCGGGCAGCGGCTGGCGGCATTCGTGGTCAGGGCAGCTGGGGTGAAGATCACCAAGCCTGAGGCCCGTGCGCTCGTCGCCGATCAGCTGGCTCGTCACAAGGTCCCACGTGATGTGACTTTCTGTACCGAATTGCCCAGAACGGCCACCGGCAAGATCCAGCGCACCAAACTCTGAACTCTGAACTCTGAACTCTGAACTCTGAACTCTGAACCCTGAACCCTGAACCCTGAACCCTGAACCCTGAACTCTGAACCCTGAACTCTGAACCCTGACCCGCGAGCGCGTGAGCCCTGTTAGAACGGTGGGCACAAAGCGAGCTGCCACCGTTGGTTGGGTTTCAAGAACAAGATTGCGATGTCTTGTTGAACTGCCTCAATCGTGCTGTCGAGGATGAGGTTTCCCACCCCGAAGTCGATCAGGCATTGCCTCACCCCAGTCATTGCCACCACGAACAACGGGGCCTCGTTGTCTTCTTCTGGGAGATCGAGTGAGGAGATGTCTGAGGTTGCATCGCCACCGCTCAGCTCGATCTGCAACGCGACTTCCGACTCGGCCAGCGCACCGACGTTTCCGCCGGCCTGCACGGCATACGTCTCGCCTGGAACGACGACTGCATGGACCACGCCGTTGATTCCAATCGCGCGTCGTTCAGGAACGATCTGGTTGAGATCGCTTGCGCCGAGGGCTGTCCCTACCAACAGGACGGCTGCGCCGCCGGCGACGATCGAGCTCGTATCGAATCGACGGAGACGCACCACTGCCGCGTCGTCGAATACTGCTGCAACGATGATCGAGACGGTCACGGCAACTGCGATGACAGCAATCGCGCTGACCGACGCAAACAGGTAACCGAACAAGGGAGAGACGAATCGGCTCATCAAGACGAGAGCGGTGCCGCAGAGCGCTACGAGCACCACGATCGTGGCTCGGTCGTGTTGCGTTCCCGCACGGAACGCCAGGCCAACGGCGACCAGGCCAAGCAGTGCCCACGCGGCAAGGGGAACCGCACCACCGGTTCCGGTCACCATCTCCGAGCCAGGCCGGAGAAACGTTCCTGTCAACATTTCGCCTGGGTCCACGATCCGTCCAGACAGCGCAAGGGCGTTTGACAATCCCAACTGTTCGTCGCCCGCGCTGCTCGCGTCGCGGAGCGCCGAGATGTTCGACCGGCCAACATTCAACACATCGGCCAGGGGGCCCGACCACATCACAACGAATGCCGCAATCGAGGTTCGGCCAACCCAGCGAGGAGCGCCTGCCCCGCTGTCGCACTTCCATTGGCCCGTCTTCGCGAGAGCTGTCAGGCCAATGACGACGCTGATGATCACGAGTGCAGGAGGCGCCGCAGACACGTGCATCTGCGCTGCCGCGCTCGCACATAAGACGGCTTGGGCCCACCGGCCTGTGCGGATGAACATGAAAAGCCCCCAGACGCCGGCGAAGAGAGCCGTCGCGGCGAGGAGCGGGTTCCACGGCACGTGCAGTTGCTTACCGAACGCGATGTACATAATTCCCACGGAGGCCGCTGCAGTGACGGCGCCGCGTGTCGATGCCCACTGCCAACCTGCCCGGATCGACAGCCCGAACATCAGGGTGTGGAAGATGATCGTCGTCGCGGGGAGGGCGGCGGCGCGGCCACCACTTGCCAGGTAGGGGAGCAAGAACACCCACTCTCGGAACGGGCCCGGATGCTTAAAGTTCAAACGTGAATAGGTACCTACGAGCGGGATCTCACCGTCGCGCATCTGTTCCATCGCAAGCTGGAACACAGCGTGGTCATTGGTGGCAATCCAAAAGCGATAGCGCCAGAGCAGGACCACCCACATCAGCCCGAGTACTACGACAGATGCGACCGCAGCTGCGGACTTCGGTGAGCGCGGTTTGCGTCCACCGGTGCTCGCCGCCGTGGGGGTCTGGCCCGCGGGCTGAGGAAAGAATTTCGGATCAACCGCCGACGCAGGCATCCGGCGATGATAGGCGGCCGGTTGAACGCGAAGGACGGGGCGTCACCGAGTTGCGCGATCAACCCAACGCACCTAGCATTGCACGGTCCTCTCATTGGATGTCTTCAGGCATTCGGTGTACGGCGGTCGGCCACGTTCGTGGTTCCGGCCAACCCACCACATGCCGTCGTATCCATCGGTGCGCACGGTCAGTCCAGACGAACGAGGTTTCATTCGTGCCAACAATCCAACAGCTCGTCCGTCAAGGACGAACTTCCAAAGTCACCAAGTCGAAGACGCCGGCGCTCAAGGGCTCCCCGCAGCGTCGCGGCGTTTGTACCCGCGTGTACACGACCACCCCGAAGAAGCCGAACTCGGCCCTTCGTAAGGTCGCACGTGTGCGTCTGAACTCTGGTATCGAGGTCACGGCCTACATCCCAGGTGAGGGCCACAATCTGCAGGAGCACTCGATCGTGCTCGTCCGCGGCGGTCGTGTTCGCGACCTTCCCGGTGTCCGTTACAAGATCATCCGCGGCGCGCTTGATGCCGTTGGCGTCAAGAACCGCAAGCAGTCGCGCAGCCGTTATGGCGCCAAGAAGGAAAAGTAGGCTGAACGATGCCTCGTAAAGGTCCCGCACCCCGCCGCGAACTTGTCGCGGATCCCATCTACAAAAGCGTCGTCGTCACGCAGCTGATCAACAAGGTCATGTTGCACGGCAAACGCACGATCGCTGAAAAGATCGTCTACGACGCAATGATCATTGTCCAGTCTCGCCTCGAAGGCGAAGAGCTGGCGATCGACAGCGTCAAGCGAGCAATCGACAACCTGAAGCCGCCACTCGAGGTGCGCAGCCGCCGTGTCGGTGGTGCTACGTACCAGGTGCCCGTCGAAGTGCGGCCTCGCCGTTCGACCACGCTGGCCATCCGTTGGCTCGTCGACTTTGCTCGAGCCCGTCGTGAAAAGACGATGTCCGAGTGCCTCGCCAACGAGATCATGGATGCATCCACCGGTCTCGGTGCAGCGATGAAGCGTCGCGATGACATCCAGAAGATGGCTGAGTCGAACAAGGCGTTCGCTCACTACCGCTGGTAATTCGAATTACGTCAAAGCCCCGAAGCCTTTTGAGGCTTCGGGGCTTTTGTCGTTTTCCGGCGCTGTGGCATCGTGTTCACAAGTGCACTAGGTTTTCCGCTACGGAATATTCGACGCCAAGGGGAACTCGATGAACGTGCAATCTATATTGTCGGTCAAGGGCAACGCAGTCGCCACGATTGCGTCGACAGCCACGCTGTCCGATGCGGTCGGCTCGCTTCGTGATCACGGCGTTGGTGCCCTGGTGGTCTGCGACGACGGTAAGACGATTGCCGGCATCCTGTCCGAACGAGACGTGGTCCGCTCGATTGCTACCCATGGCGACGGCACGTTGCACCTGACGGTCGGGTCGGCCATGTCCAGCAACGTCATCACGTGCCAACCGGCTGACACGATCGACGTGTTGATGAAAGCAATGACCGATCGCCGTATTCGTCACCTTCCGGTGCTCGAAGCCGATGGGTCGATGGCAGGCGTGATCAGCATCGGCGATGTCGTCAAGTACCGCCTCGGCGAACTTGAGAGCGAGAACAATCAACTGCACGACTACATCGAAGGTCGCGTCTAGCCACAGCGGGTTCGGCGCCTGGCTATTCGACTGTTCCACTACCGACACGGCTGAGCGTCGTCGGCCCCAAAAAACGACCTTCATCTCGGGTTCGAGCATGGCGAGCAGAACAACCGACCCGACGCGGGTTGCGGTTCGATTTCGACCGATACACTGCAAGGCCTTGTGCACGCATGCACAAGATTGCAAACCCCCCGAATGCGCAGCCCCGGAATCTGCCGGTTGCCTGCGTGACAACGCCCTTTGAGATGGAAGTGAAGTAGAAGATGGCCAAGCGAGAATTTCCCCTGGAGCGCACCCGAAACATCGGGATCGTGGCCCACATTGATGCCGGTAAGACGACCACGACCGAGCGCATCCTCTACTACACCGGTAAGAGCTACAAGATCGGTGAAGTCCACGACGGCGCTGCGACCATGGACCACATGGCCCAGGAGCAAGAGCGTGGCATCACGATCACCTCTGCTGCCACGACCTGCGTGTGGGACGATCACCGCATTAACATCATTGACACCCCGGGCCACGTTGACTTCACCATTGAAGTTGAGCGTTCGCTTCGTGTGCTCGACGGTGCCGTCGCCGTCTTTGACTCGGTCGCCGGTGTTGAGCCGCAGACCGAAACCGTGTGGCGTCAGGCCAACACGTACAAAGTGCCGCGTATGTGCTTCGTCAACAAGATGGACCGCATCGGCGCCGACTTCTACCGCACCGTCGAGATGGTCGTCGATCGCCTGCAGGCCAATCCGCTCGTCATCCAGCTGCCCATTGGAGCCGGTGGCCCCGAAGCCGTCAAGGCCTTCGAGGGCCTCGTTGACATCGTCAAGATGAAGGCGCTCATCTGGGACAACGAAGAGCTCGGCGCCACCTGGGTCGAGACCGACATCCCCGAGGACATGGTTGACCAGGCGGCTGAATACCGCGAAGCGATGATGGAAACCATCGCTACGCAGGACGAAGCACTCATGGACGCGTATCTCGCCGGTGAAGACATCCCGGAGGAGACCATCAAGGACGCCATCCGTCAGGGCACCTTGGCATTCGATTTCGTCCCGATTCTCTGCGGATCGGCCTTCAAGAACAAGGGCGTTCAGCCCATGCTCGACGCCGTCGTCGACTTCATGCCGAGCCCTCTCGACATCCCGCCAGCACATGGCACCATCACCAAGGGTGGCGAAGAAATCGACATCTACCGCAAGGCCGACGTCAAAGAGCCCTTCTCGGCGCTCGCCTTCAAGATTGTTGCCGACCCGTTTGGCAAGCTCACTTACTTCCGTGTGTATTCCGGAGAGATTGCCAAGGGCGACGAGGTCTACAACTCCGTCAAGGAAGACCGCGAGCGCCTCGGGCGCATCCTGCTGATGCACGCCAACCAGCGCGAAGACATCGACGTGGCCATGGCGGGCGACATTGTTGCGGGCCTCGGCTTCAAGAACGTCACCACCGGCGACACGCTCTGCGACAAGAGCGACCCGATCATCCTCGAGCGGATGGAATTCCCCGAGCCGGTCATTCACGTGGCCATCGAGCCGAAGACGAAGTCCGATCAGGAGAAGCTGGGCAAGGCCCTGAAGTCGCTGTCCGACGAGGACCCGACCTTCCGCATCCGCGCCGATCACGAGACCGGCCAGACCGTCATTTCGGGCATGGGTGAACTCCACCTCGAAGTGCTCGTTGACCGCATGCGGCGCGAGTTCAGCGTCGAGGCAACTGTCGGCAAGCCGCAGGTCGCCTACCGCGAGACGATTACCAAAGAAGTCACCAACGTCGAGTACCGCCACATCAAGCAGTCCGGTGGTACCGGTCAGTACGCCGTGGTCAAGATCAACATGGCGCCGAACCCCGGTAACGGTTTCGAATTCGAAGACAAGATCACGGGTGGCAAGATTCCGCGTGAGTACATCAACCCGACAGCGCAGGGCCTCGAAGCAGCTATGGACAACGGCGTCCTCGCCGGCTACACCACCGTTGACGTCAAGGTTTCCTTGGTTGACGGTTCGGCTCACGACGTTGACTCCTCGGAGATGGCATTCAAGATTGCTGGCCAGCAGGCATTCCGCAAGGCCGCCGAAATGGCCAAGCCGGTTCTGATGGAGCCGATTATGAAAGTCGAAGTCGTCACGCCTGAGGACTACATGGGCGACGTCATGGGCGACATCAGCAGCCGTCGTGGCCGCATCGGCCAGATGGAAGCCCGCGGTAACACGCAGGTCGTCAACGCCACCGTGCCACTGTCCGAAATGTTCGGTTACAGTACGGACCTGCGTTCACGTACCCAGGGTCGTGCGACGTACACCATGCAGTTCGAGGAGTACCAGCAGGTACCCGCAGTCATTGCAGACGACATCATCAAGCGCGTTCGAGGCGAGTAGTCCCGGCACCGTTCACTCGTGAACGACGCAACACACCAGACCTTTGAAAACCCACGAAGACCGACACTAAGAGAAGAGTTATTGCAATGAGCAAAGTGAAGTTTGAGCGGAATAAGCCGCACGTGAACATCGGCACCATGGGTCATATTGACCATGGCAAGACGACCCTGACTGCCGCCATCTCCAAGACCCTGTCGGATCGTGGGTTGGCTGAATTTACTGACTTTGATGGCATTGATAAGGCGCCTGAGGAGAAGGCTCGTGGTATCACGATCTCGATTAGTCATATCGAGTACACGACCGAGAATCGTCATTACGCGCATATTGATATGCCGGGTCACGCTGACTACATCAAGAACATGATCACGGGTGCAGCCCAGATCGACGGAGCAATCCTGGTTGTGGCTGCAACGGATGGTCCAATGCCTCAGACGCGTGAGCACGTGTTGTTGGCTCGCCAGGTTGGCGTGCCGTACATCGTGGTGGCTCTCAATAAGTCTGACATGGTTGATGACGAGGAGCTTTTGGAGCTCGTTGAGATGGAAGTTCGTGAGTTGTTGACTGAGTACGAGTTCCCGGGCGATGATGCTCCGGTCGTGCATGTGTCGGCGCTGAAGGCTCTTGAGGGTGATGCTGCTGCGCAGGAAAAGGTCATGGAACTCATGGCTGCTTGTGATGAGTCGATTCCGCAGCCGGTCCGTGAGTTGGATAAGCCGTTCCTGATGCCGATTGAAGACGTGTTTACGATCACTGGTCGTGGCACGGTTGTGACTGGCAAGGTTGAGCAGGGCATTGTCAACACTGGCGATGAGATCGAGATTGTTGGTCTGCGTGATACGCAGAAGACGACGTGTACGGGTGTGGAAATGTTCCGCAAGCTCCTCGATGAGGGCCAGGCTGGCGACAACATTGGTGCGCTGTTGCGTGGTACTGGTAAGGATGATGTTGAGCGTGGTCAGGTGCTGTGTAAGCCCGGTTCGATCACGCCGCATACCGATTTCGAGGGTCAGGTGTATGTGTTGACCAAGAATGAGGGTGGCCGTCATAAGCCGTTCTTCAACAATTACCGTCCGCAGTTCTTCTTCCGTACGACTGATGTCACGGGCACGATCGAGTTGCCTGATGGCACCGAGATGGTGATGCCTGGTGACAATGTCGAGATGACGGTCCAGCTCGGTAAGCCGATTGCTATGGACGAAGGTCTTCGCTTCGCCATCCGTGAAGGTGGCCGCACTGTTGGTGCCGGCCGCGTCACCAAGATCTTGAAGTGAGCTGATTGACCATGGCACAGAGCATCCGTATCCGTCTCAAGGCATTTGACCACGAGATCATCGACCAGTCGACAAAGAAGATCGTCGAAACAGTCACCCGCACCGACGCCACCGTTCGTGGCCCGATTCCGTTGCCGACAGCGAAGCATCGCTACACGGTTATTAAAGGGCCGCACGTCGACAAGGACTCTCGCGAGCACTTCGAGATCCGTGTCCATAAGCGTCTCATCGACATCGTCGGTCCGAACGCCAAGACGATCGACAGCTTGCAGCGCATCGAGCTGCCGGCCGGCGTTGACATCGAAATCAAAATCCAGAACGGCTGACCACTCTCTCGAGTGACGGTCTGATGGACCGCACGCCGGCGGCGCACTTCGTCCTATCTTTGGGGCGGGGTGCGCCGCCGTTGTCGTTTTCTGCTGGGCAGTCGGGGGACGCTGAATAGTTGGTGTGAGCCGAGTTGTTCAATCCCAGTTGTGAAACAGGTGAGAACCTCGTTGCTCGACCCGGCCCATACCGCTTGCTCCCGATAGACAGAGGCCATGGCAACGCAGCCACCGATGTTCCTTCCGCCGCCCCAGCAGGGCTCGACGCCATTGCCTCCCGCGCCGCCGAACGGCCGGCATCGCCAGCGCAGGCGCTTCATCTTTATTGGTGTTGTCGGCGTCGTTGCCTGGGTCGCTGGGCTGGCCGGAGCGCTCCTGGGCAGTCAGATCTCAACCTGGCTGGACCAACCTCCGACGCGCGCGAGTGACGAAGCTGTGCGGATTGCTGAACCACGCAATGCGATCGAAGCCCGCGTCAACGTCGCCGAAGTTGCCATGTTCGTCGCCCCGACTGTCGTCACGATCAGTGCCGACGTTGGTGGCGGGACCTCGCTGGGTACTGGCGTGATCATTTCTTCACAGGGTGAAATTTTGACCAACGCGCATGTCATCGAAGGTGCCACTGAGATCCGAGTCCGTTTGTCAGGTGAGACCGAACCGCGTTCGGTAAGCCTGTTGGCGTCGGATCGCGGCAACGACCTCGCGCTGCTGCGGATGAGCGGTGACGGTTTTGAAGCGGCGATATTTGCGGACCCCGGAAGTGTGCGCCTCGGCGACGAAGCACTTGCCATCGGCTTTGCACTGGGGCTTGATGGGGCGCCATCGGTCACCCTCGGCATTGTGTCCGCTCTCGATCGAACGATCTCACAGGCCGACGTTTTCCTCGACGGCCTCATCCAGACAGACGCAGCCATCTCATCTGGTAACTCTGGTGGTCCGCTCGTCAATGCCGCTGGCGAGGTCATTGGGATCAATACCGCCGTTGCCCGTGACACTGCCACAACGTCGGCGACCAACGTCGGGTTTGCGATCTCAGTCACCGAGGCGCTCCCAATCATTGAGGCTCTTCGGGCGCAGGCCGATGGCGCCGAACGGAACGAGGCGTACTTCGGGGTGGGCCTCGAGGATCGACGCGATGGCGGCCAAGGCGTGTTCGTCACTGGCGTTGGAGAGGGGACTCCGGCCGCAGGGGCCGGGGTACTTCGTGGGGACCTGATTGTCGCTGTCGACGGTGCCGCCACAGATGGCTCGGCCGGCGTGATCGCTGCGATCCGCGACAAGGAAGCTGGTGACAGCGTCACGGTTACGCTCATTCGCGAAGGCGTATCGGTCGATGTCACCGTCGAACTCACCAGCCGGCCCGGCAACTGACCCTTCGGCGCTGGGGCGGCGCCTTGGAAGACAGTAGTGGTTTTGAGCCATCAGCGCAGCGGCGATCGCTGCTCCTGTTGAGGTCCTGCCGGGGCTCAAGCTGTCGGGCAAGTGGGCCGACCCGTCTGTTTGGCGCGAGCTGAGGTGTCGAGTCGTCTTGTTGAAGGACCCGGCCACGACGCACACTGCACTATCTTGAGCGAGACCGACCCGAGGCGATGCCACGCGTGGCGGACTGGCTCGGCGCTCGTTACCCGTGATGTTCGCAGCGGTGAGTTGTGATCACGTCACGGTACTTTCGGCTACGTGCACCCAGCGGGTGAAGCCGCGTCGCTTCATTACGGAGTGGACCTGGATGTTGGCGTAACCGGTGTCGGTCAGCCAGGTGGTGATATTGGTTGGAGCGACGAACACGGCACGCGGAGCGAGGCCGGCACATTGCTCGAGAATGGCCCGGATGACACCTTCGTCGGCGTTGATCGCATGGCCGTAGGGCAGATCGGTGACGATGGCGTCGGCGTACTGGACGTGGCTGCGAGAGTCGGCCTGAACAACTGTGCCGGGATAGCCGAAGTGGGCGAGATTCTCGTGCGTCATCCCGGCCAGTGCCGGCTTCCAGTCGACGCCGAAGGCCTCGATGCCGAGTGATGCCGCTTCGACGACGATTGAGCCGGCCCCACAGCAAGGGTCGAGAATCGACCGTGCATCTGGCACCAGGTTGACGAGCGCTCGGGAGAACCGTCCGTCGAGCGACGAGGACGTTGTCCACGGCTTGTTGTCGTGCAATCGATACGAAGCTGCGCTCTCGGCTTCGATCTCGCCGAACATAAGGTTGCGCTCCCCAACGATGACCAGGAAGTGATGCAACGGGTTGCCGAGGTCGGGGAACTCCTGGAGCGCATCGGCCAGCATGATGGCGATCTCGATCCGGCCGAGCGGCGATCGGCTCTCCGGGTCATGGACGTCGATCCTGAACCGATCTGACTGGATGGTGTTGGCTCGGACCGCGATCGCGTCGCGAAGCTCCTCAATGGTGTCTGCGCTCACGATGATGCGGACGCCACGGTGGACGTAGGCGGCACGGTCGATTCGGTCGATCCGTTCACAGGTGCTCACGCCATCGGCGTCTGGTGACCCGCCGGTAAGAGCCATCGCCTCGGCCTGGATCAGCCCGTTTCGCTCGCCTCGAGCCGTGATTGCCACGTGCAAGTTGCTCGCCATTGCAACATCATGGCGGCCGGGCTCGCAAGATCATTGCGGCCGGGCTCGCAAGATCATGGCGGCTGGGCTCGCAAGATCATTGCGGCCGGGCTCGCAATCTGTTCCCTGACCTGCCGGCCTACCCTTCCTGCGGTGACGAATCAGCCAAAAGAAGCGCCTGACGGCATTCGAATACCGACGGCCCACCCGTTGCCGAGCTGGCTTGGCATTGTCTTGGTAGCAGGCACGTCGGCCGCCGTGCTGGTGCTCGAAATTCTCGCCGGTCGGCTACTTGCACCGTATGTCGGTGTCAGCCTTGAGACGTACACCGGAATCATCGGCACGATCCTTGCCGGCATCGCCTTGGGTGCGTGGGTTGGTGGGTATCTTGCCGACCGCATTGACCCGCGGCGATTACTTCCCGTGCTGTTGATGCTGGGCGGGGCCCTCGCGATTACGACGATTCCCGTTGTGCGTGTGATTGGCAGCGGCAGCTCGGGTGGTGGCGGCCCGATGATTCTGATTCTTGCAGCCTTTGGTTTCTTGCCGTCAGCAACGGTGCTCAGTGCGGTGCCGCCTGCAGTCATCAAACTGCAATTGCGAGATCTGAATCAGACCGGCGCGACCGTTGGCCAATTGTCGGCCTGGAGCACTGCCGGGGCAATCTTCGGCACATTTTTCACTGGCTTCGTGCTGGTGGCCACTGCTGCGGTATCGACATTGATCGTCACGACCGGCCTGCTGCTCCTGGCGAGCGGCGTGGCGTTGGCGATTTTCGCCGGATCGGCAACCGCATCGCCGCAGCAGCAGGTCACGGAACTGATGGGCATCAGCGGGCTCGCGGCGATGTCGATCCTGGGAACCGTGGCCATCGACTCGCCCTGCGAGATACAGACGAGCTACTACTGCCTCTCCGTGCTCGAAGATGCAGGTGACCCGACCCGATCTGTTTTAGTGCTCGACGATCTCCGCCACAGTTCTGTCGATACTGACGATCCGTCCGTTCTTGCTTTCTGGTACGTGCGGCGGCTCGTCGATGCGATCAAGTTGGCGCCAGCAGCCAATGACATCGTGTATCTGGGTGGGGGAGCGTTGACCATTCCACGGTACGTCCGCGACAGCGCGCCCGGGACGAACCAGACAGTGTTTGAGATCGACGGTGACCTGATCGATGTCGTCGAGACCCAGATGGGGCTCGACCGCAATAAACCCGAGCCGATTCGAATCGTTATCGGCGATGCCCGGCTCGCCCTTGATCAAGTCGCCGACGACAGCGCTGACATCGTGATTGGCGACGCTTTCGGTAGCCGGTCGGTGCCATTCCACCTTGCAACCGAAGAATTCATTGGCGACGTCGCGCGTGTGCTCCGCCCAGGGGGCACGTACGCCGCAAACATTATCGATGGCGGCCAGCAGCGGTTCCTCGCCGCCGAAGCAGCCACGCTCGCTCGCGTGTTCGACCACGTCGTGGTGATTCGCGGTGAAGCAATTGCGGCGGGCCGCCGTGGTAACGCCGTGATTGTCGCCAGCGACACGCCAATCGACGCGGCCGCCTTCGAGGCGTTGCGAGTCGCGGCCGACGATCCGGGCGAGCTGGTTGCCGACATTGGCGGGTTCATCGACGGCGCAACGATCCTCACCGACGATTTTGCCCCCGTCGACCAGCTCATCAACGCCGGTTCCTAGTCTTGGGCTGCTCTCGGCAAGATTGACGGCGGATTCGGTTGTTCTCTGTCCTGACTTCACACGATTGATGACCTGTAGATGAAGATAGGGCATCAAACTGGCTTGGAGGTGTCGCGAGTCACGTGCATCCGGGAGAAACCCCATGAACACGCGAGTTGGGTTCGCGTGGCCTTCCCCCTACCATTGCATGGCCGTGATCGGGATACGTTCCGTGATCGACAAGAACGACAAATGATGTTCGTGTAGGCCCTCCCCGACGTTGGGAATGGAACCGCACGGCACCCTATGAATCGTGCTCCGAGCGTCTGAGTGCACCAACATTGGTGCGTCCAGGCCCGGAGCATTTGCGTGGAGAGCCCCCGGTATATCGCCGGATGGCTTGGACAACGGAAAGGCTGCCGGAAATGGCACAACAAGCGATCGTCGGCGAAAAGGTCGGCATGACGCAAACGTGGGTGGACGACAAAGTCGTTCCCGTCACAATGCTTCGTGTTGCACCTATGCGCATCGTGCAGATCAAGACCAATGAACGTGATGGATACACCGCTTTGCAGGTGACCTACGGACAGAAGAAGGCCAACAAGCTGAACAAGCCACAGGCCGGGCACTTCGAGAAAGCCGGCGTCGAGCCGGGTAAGCGGCTCGTTGAGCTGCGTCTCGATTCCGTAGATGGCTTTGAAGTCGGCCAAGAAATCACGGTCGAGCAAATCGCCGCTGGTACGAAGGTCGATGTGACCGCAACCAGCCGCGGTAAAGGCTTCGCCGGTGTCATGAAGCGTCACAACTTCAAGGGAGCACCTGCCTCGCACGGTGCTCACAAGAACCACCGTAAGCCTGGCGCCATCGGCCAGTGTGCCTTCCCAGCCCGTGTCTTCAAGGGCATGCGCATGGCAGGCCACATGGGTCATGAGCAGGTCACGACGCAGAATCTCGAAGTCGTTAAGAGCGACGTTGAGCGAAACATTCTGCTCGTCAAAGGCTCCGTCCCCGGCCCCGCCGGCGGCGTGGTCATTGTTCGCAACGCAGTCAAGTTCGCTGGAAAGGTTTCCTGACATGGCATCACTGACTCTCAAGAACGCTTCCGGCAAAGACGCCGGCTCGGTCGAACTCGACGACGCCATCTTTGGCATCGAGCCGAACGTGCCGCTCATGCACCAGGTCGTTACCGCTCAGCTGGCCGCACGTCGTGCTGGAACGCAGAGCGCCAAAACTCGTGCCGAGGTGCGTGGTGGCGGTCGCAAGCCGTACGCCCAGAAGGGCACAGGTAACGCCCGTCAGGGTTCAATCCGTGCACCGCAGTTCGCCGGTGGTGGCGTTGCGTTGGCTCCCAAGCCCCGCAGCTACAGCCAAAAGACGCCCAAGAAGATGATCAAAGCGGCCCTTCGCTCGGCATTGTCTGACCGGGCTGCTGAAGGCAAGGTCATCGTCGTCGATAGCTACGGCATCGACTCACCGAAGACGAAGGACGCCAAGGCGCTCCTCGCCGCTCTCGACATTTCGGGCACTGTGCTCGTAGTTGTGGGCCGTGACGACGCCAATGCTGCCTTGAGCTTCCGCAACCTGCCTCACGTGCACGTGATCAGCCCCGGAGAGCTCAACACGTACGACGTGCTGTGCAACGACTGGCTCGTCTTCAGCAAGGATGTTGTTCCTGCTCGTGAAGCCCAGGTCGCAGCACCGAAGGCTGACAAGCCTGCCGCCAAGCCGAAGGCTGACAAGCCTGCCGCCAAGCCGAAGGCTGACAAGCCCGCCGCCGAAGCTGCTGCATCGCCACATGGCGAAGGCTCACACGCCCCGATCGAGGGCGACGAAATGCCTGATGGCTTCCCCATCAAGGGCAACGCCACCTCGAAGCTCTACCACCTTCCCGAAACGTCCTTCTACAACCGGACGACCGCCGAAGTGTGGTTTGCCACTGAAGAAGCCGCAGAGTCTGCTGGCTTCACCCGCCCGGCTTCGCAGCTGAAGAAGGAAGAGGAGTCCTGACATGAAGGATCCCCGCGACATCATCATCGCTCCGATCGTTTCCGAGAAGAGCTACGCCCTCATCGAGACCGGCGTGTACACCTTCGAAGTGGCCAAGACGGCCTCCAAGCCCGAGATCCGCGATGCGGTCGAGAGCATTTGGGGCGTTGAGGTTCGCAGTGTGAACACACTCAACCGACAGGGCAAGCGCAAGCGCACCCGCGGTACGAACCGTGTCGGCCAGAAGCCCAGCCAAAAGCGGGCCATCGTTACCCTGGCAGCGGGCGAAATCCCGCTGTTCGAGAACTGAGCGCATCATGGCAATTCGTTCACGCAAGCCCACATCACCCGGCCGTCGCTTCCAGACGAGCTCCGACTTCAGCGACGTCACCAAGACGACGCCTGAGAAGACGTTGCTCGCACCGAAGAGCCGCACCGGTGGTCGCAACAGCTACGGCCGCAAAACCAGCCGTCACCGCGGTGGTGGCCACAAGCAGCAATACCGCATCATTGACTTCAAGCGAGTCAAGGATGGCGTTACCGCCAAGGTCGCTGCCATCGAGTATGACCCGAACCGCACCTGCCGTATTGCACTGCTGCATTACTCAGATGGCCAGAAGGCATACATCTTGGCTCCCCGTGGCCTCGGAGTCGGCGACCAAGTCGTCTCCGGCCAGGGCTCGGACATTAAGCCCGGCAACGCCATGCCACTCCGGTTTATCCCGGTTGGTACGACTATCCACAACGTTGAACTGCGCCCCGGCCAGGGTGGCAAGATCGGCCGCTCGGCCGGTATTTCCGTGCAGCTCGTTGCTAAGGATGGCGATCACGCAACCCTGCGTATGCCATCCACAGAGATGCGCCGTGTGCTCATCGACTGCCGTGCAACCGTTGGTGAAGTCGGCAACTCCGAGCACGAGCTGATCAAGATCGGTAAGGCCGGTCGCAACCGCTGGAAGGGCGTCAAGCCCCAGACCCGTGGTGTTGCAATGAACCCGGTCGATCACCCCCTGGGCGGTGGCGAAGGCCGCACCTCCGGTGGTCGCCCAGCAGTGTCCCCATGGGGCAAGCCCGAGAGCCGAACTCGCAACAAGAAGAAGCCGAGTCAGGACCTCCTTATCCGCCGCCGTCGTTCGGGACGTGGCCGTCGCTAACGCGCTGGCTGAGAAAGAGATACAGAAAAATGACACGCAGTCTCAAAAAGGGCCCCTTCGTCGACGAGCATTTGCTCAAGAAGATCGATGCCCAGAACGAAGCCGGCGAGCGCAAGGTCATCAAGACCTGGAGCCGTCGCTCGACAATCATCCCCGACATGGTCGGCCATACGCTTGCCGTCCACGACGGTCGTAAGCACGTCCCGGTCTACGTGACCGAGTCGATGGTTGGCCACAAGCTCGGTGAGTTCAGCCCCACCCGCACCTTTAAGTTCCATGCGGGTCAAGAACGAGGAGCACGTCGCTAATGACCGGCCCCAAGCTCAACGAGAAGTCTTACGTCGCCGGCGAACGTTCCGGTACGAAGGCCACCGCCAAGTACGTCCGCACCTCGGCCTCCAAGGTTCGTGTAGTGCTCGACCTGGTTCGCGGCCTCGATGTCAAGTCGGCCGACCAGATCTTGCAGCTGACTGAGCGCCACACGGCGATCCCGGTCCGCAAGCTGCTCGCCTCGGCAGTTGCCAACGCGGTCAACAACGACAACCAAGATGCTGACGAGCTCTACGTCATTGCCTGCTTCGCTGACGAGGGTCCGACGCTCAAGCGTTTCAAGCCCCGTGCCCGTGGCCGTGCAAGTCGCATTCTGAAGCGCACTTGCCACGTCACGATCATCGTTGCTCGCATGAGTGACGCACGGATCGCCATTGTTCAGGCACGTGCCGAGCGTCAGGGTGCCGGCAGCGGCCGCCCCGTCGCAACCAGCCGTCGTGACCGTGTTGCTCGCTCGAAAGAGCAGGCCGCCGACGCCGGCGCTGAGGCCGACGCCGC
>Ga0209830_10001962_pt1 | contig 17204 bp, 5 predicted proteins | sample ArcticOcean_MG_C_12_FD_187439 | JGI IMG/M metagenome (GOLD analysis project Ga0209830, IMG submission 187439) | Marine microbial communities from western Arctic Ocean - ArcticOcean_MG_CB8_130 (SPAdes) (version 2) | ecosystem: Environmental > Aquatic > Marine > Oceanic | place: Arctic Ocean...
AAAAAGTTAGAAAATTCTAAAGCTTTTTCTAGTCGTTCGTCCATATTGACTCCTTGTATATACTGTTATAGTATATACTAAAACTAGGTGTTTGTCAAGTCTTAATTGAAAGTGTTTGTGCTGCCAACAGCTACGCTAGGTGCTGTAACTTCTACATTTGAACCTGTAGCACGACGAACCTGCACCTGGCTTGTAAGTGTGCCTTTGACGTTTTCGTCAACTGCTGCGCCTGTACCTGTTTGGTCGCCTACATCATCATCTCTAAATACTACTCTTACTCTAATACCATTAGTAATATAGCGTATAAAGACTTGATAATCGTTTTCTGAGTATGGGTTAGTACCACCATCTTGGAAAATTTTAACTTCAGTGCCGTTTGTATTTAAATCATACATACCTGTGTTAGTAATTGTACCTTGAGAGCCGCCGCCGTTTGCATATGCACTTGTATAGTTTATACTTACATGTTTGGCATCGTTAACTAGGCTTTTCCAGTCTAATGTCTTTGCCTCTGATCCTGTGTAAGATAACCCAGAAACAACATTTACTGTTCCGCCTGCATTCCAAAATGCTTTGAAGGTAGGTGCATTTGCCCAGGTTAGCTGTACATCATGTGTTTCTGTACTGTTCCATTGTGTTCTAGTTTTAGTTCTTGCTGTAGCAAGTGTACTTTGTCCAGTTGCTAGGGCAAATCTATTTGATGTTACTGTTGCTAATGCTGTTTCAAATTCGTTATGTATTGTTGCTGTAATACCTGTGTCTGTATCAACTGTTGTTAATGCTACAGCACTATTAGTTTGGTGTGCGCTTGCTTTTCTAATATCGCCTCGTAAATTATTCCATTGACTAGCTGTTATTGATGTTCCTACGCCAACTGCCGGAGCACTAATACTTTGATTGTAACCAGAAGATGAATTTCCACTTCCTGTGGGAGTTCCCATTACTGTGTTTATGCCACTTCTTAGAGTAGTATAATGTGTTTCATTAATACTTGTGCCTATTGTTACAGCCATTGTTATTCCTTTTTTAAACTACGTACTTATTTATACTTTTAAAACGCACTCGATTAATTTTTCTGACTCGTTGGTGCTTGATTCTAAAGCAATGCCTACTAATGCTGTTGACGCAATAGTTGTACATACTCCATGTTCCCATGCATAAACTGCCTGTCCTTTTGAAACAACACCACTTACTCTTACAGGAACTCGGCCTTTAAGGCCAATTGCTTGACCGTCACAATCACTATTCATTAAGTATGCTGGTTCTGCAGATATAACACCTATTGCCATACAACTTGCTTTGCATGCTGTAGCTTCTTCTTCGCCTCCAACACACATTGCTGTACCAGTTGGATATTCTTGATCAGTTGTATAAACTTCTGCTAAGTCAGCATATCTAGCACTTGTTGCTGTGCCTTGAAATAATACAGCATTTAAGTTTCCGGCAGAGTCACGTACTGCAACAGTATTGCCTGTACCAGTTCCGCTTGTACCTACTGAACCTGTTCTAGCATTTCCACTTACAATAAGAGCACTTGCTTTTTCTGAAGTACCCCAAAAATTTCCTGCATAAACATCATCAAATGGTGCTGCAGTTGAACCTATGTCTACACTTCTATAAACGGTTGGACTTAAACTTTGTATACCTGGTAAAATGTTTCCTGGACGAATATCTACAACATTTACGTTTGCTCCGCCGGTTTCTTTTACTCTAAATTTAATTTCGTCACCTTGAGAATTTTGTATAACACCTTCGTTATCATTTTCAATAAACAGTTTTAAATCTAATCCTGCACCAATTGCAATCCCTGCGTCAGTTTGGAAGTTTGTAATTTCTGTAAAGACTGTTGGCGAACCTGGGTTCGCTGTAACATAGTTACTTGCACTTATTCCATTAAGTTTTAATGCGTTAGAAGCTGTACCGTGGAACTGATGATCTGTACTTGTAACACCTGCTGTAGCACTTTGTGTATTTTTAAGTGTTACACCTTGGCGTACAACATCAAACCCTGATATAGCGTTTTGTGCATCAGTACTATCGATTGTAAATTCTACTGGGCTTATTAAAAATTGTACATCGTCGTTTACTGTAGCTGCAATTACACTTCTACTAATTGATCCTGTATCAAGTACAGATTTACTTTGCATTTGTGTAATACCTGTGCCTGCATCTTGGGGACCTACAAGTACATAGTCTGTGCCGTTGTATGCATATAACTGTTGGTTAGTTGTATCCCACCAAAAATCACCTGTTGATAACCCTGCTGGTGCTGTAGCACTAATTTCTGCGCCACCTGTTGTGCGCCACTTGCCACCATCGTAAAATTTAAGTTTACTGTTTGCTGTATCAAACCAAATTTGCCCTTGTATGGCTCTAGGTGGTTGATTTGCGCCTGCAAAGTTTTCTAAAAGAAACACAAAATTTTCGTTTTGTATCTCGCCGTACCCTGCATAATTCTTACCAACTAACTTAATGTCAGTAGTTTGATCAATAGTACCGTCTTGTACTATTGTAAGCTGGGTAGTATCATATTTGTTTATTGTATACGCCATAGTTTATAAGCCCCTTGTTACTAGTATTTATCAGATCCTTATGGATATGCTACCGTGGAGTTCCAAGCCCACGATCCTGCTGTTATTGTGAATGTCATTGTAAATCTTGTTGGATTAAGTGCCACAGTACCAGTAGCTGGATTAATAAATGCTATATCTTGTATAACTGATTCATTCTGTGTTCCTGCACTATCTACAGATATTGTTGATTTTTGTAAAACCCCAGTAGCATTGGGTGAGGTTGATACAGTAATTTGAATTCCTGAAATTGTACTAGACGCATATGATGTACAATGAACTTTTGCTACTTTTCCGTTAGCTGCTGCAGAAGCAGAATATACTGATTCTACCACAGCCTTTACATCGTTTAATGGCCCGTCACCTACTCCTGGAAGGTTAGGTGATGAAAATCCAGTTATATCTAATGCTAATGGCATTGTTTCAACTGCAATTTGTGTATCTACATATAATTTATTAGTTACATCAGTACTACTTGTTGGTGTTGCTACTCCAGTGATCTTTTGTGCGTTAATTGTAATATCACCTGTAGAACTAATGTTTAATGCTCCAGTTGAGCTAATACTTCCAAGTGATGCATTTCCGCTTACAGTAACGCTTGTTAACGTTCCAACATTTTGTAAAGAAGAATTAACTACTCCTGCACCAAGTGTTGTTGCTGTAAGGACATTTGAATTTGATATTCTAAAAGATTTTCCTAATTCTAAGTCTATATTTTGATTAGATGTAAAGTTACCTGTTGAATTTTTCCATATAAAATCTTTACTACCGTTTAAGCTATTAACTACAAACCCACCACCGTCAATTTGAGCATCTGTTAGTTCAGTTGAATCATCTGTAATTCCTAATTGTATTTGTGGATCTTGTACTCTCAATGTAGCAGACTCAATAATTGTACTTGCGCCGCCAATTGCTATGTTACCTTCAATAGTTAAATCACCAGTAATCCTTGCTGAGCCAGTAACATCTAATTCTTTAGTCGGAGTGCTTTGGAATATACCAAATCTACCATTTAGTGTATCAAATGATAGTCCTTCTATTTGGTTTGAACCAACTTTTCGTCTAATTGCAAATGGTTGATTTTGATTTAAAATATCAATAACTGTTTTTGTATCTGTTTCTGTAGTTTTAAATTGTCCGTATGCTGTATCACCAAATCCTACTTTTACTCCAGTATTACCTTTTACAAATAGCCCGCCATCCATTGTTTGATCAACAATTACATTACTACTATCTCTTTCGTTATTTCTAACAAAGTCAGTACTAGCAACCGATACACCTTGTGCATCTACTAGATTTTCAGCTGTTGCTGCAATGCCGTTCCAACGATAAGCAATGTTATCTCCGTTGTCTGCTAGGTAAAGAGAATTAAATCCTACCTTAATTACTCTTCCAGATGCATATGGTAATAGTACATCTTCGGTTCTTGGTGTAAATTGTGTTGCACTATGTATACCAATTAAGTTTCCTTGTATATATTGTGCTAGAATGGCTCTAGTTTGACCTGATGTGTCAATCATAGTAACAGCTTCGAGAGTAGTTTTACCTTGTGTTGCTGTGTAATTAGGTCCTACAGCAACAACATCTGTTCCATCATAAAAATAAAGTTTATTTTGTTCGTTGTCAATCCACAAATCACCTGCAACCATGTTAGGCTGTGACGAACTTATAATCGGGCCGCCTGCAATCCTAAACGTTGTTCCGTTGTAAATTTTTAAACGCTGATCTGAAGTATCATACCAAAGCTGTCCTGATATTGCATTTGAAGGAGCACTAGTACTTGCAAAACTTTCAGTTAGTTTAATAAAGTTTTCATTAATATACTCTCCAAACCCTTTGTAGTTTCTTCCTACAAGTGTTATGTCTGATGATGTAGTATCAATTACTCCATCTTGTAATTCTACTAGTAGTGATCCGTCTGTTTTGTTTAGTTTATAGCTCATGATATCACTCCTGTATATATAATATAATTAACTGTTTGGTAAGGGTTCATTACATTTAAATCATCTCCTACAGTAGGTGTAAGTATGCCGCCACTTTTATCAATTGTTTGTGAAAGCTGATCTACACCAGTTTGGATAGTACTTAAAGATGCATCATCTGGTTTATCGCCGCCTCGTCCATCAACAGCTCTAATAGCTGTAAACTGAACACCGTTTTCTGCTCTTAAATCATGTTCGTGTTCTGGTAAGTTGTTTATATTGATAGTTGCTTCGTCTGTGCCGTCAACAGCGCCTAACACACTTGAGTTAGAATCCCTTGATCTTGTATCTGGAGTTTCAACAGCTGGATTAGTTCCGCCCATTGTTAATGCACCTAAAGGAAAACGCCCTCTTAGATCAGGTATAGCAAAATTACCTGCTGTAACTAATCCTTGTGCTTTGTAAGTAAATCCAACTAATTGATATAAACTATTATATACACCTTGACTTAGTTCTTGTCCATTACAAAAGAACCAACCTGTAGCTGTAGGTTCAATAGTTCCTGCAAATGGCATAATACTTCCAATAGGAGTAAGTCCTGCAATGTTTTGGAATAACGTCCCTCTAGATATTCTTCTTAATCCTGTACTAGATCCACTTATTCTATCAATAATAAATTCGTCATTTGACAAACTATCAGTAACCTGTGTCTTCCCGGAAATAATTGTATTTTTAATTGATATATTAAAGTCTTTTACAGCGCCGCCGGTTTGTCCATCAAATACATTTTCAACTGTTTCTACATCGCCAGTTAATCTAAATGTTGTTGAACTTGTTAATTTATCAGCACTACCCGATTTACCACTAACACTACCACTTACTGAACCTTCTAAAGATCCGATAAACGTAGTTGCATACATTTTACGCCATTTATTAGTAGGACTACCTATGTTACGAGTGTTATTTAAATCAGGCATAATAAGTTCTGATTCAGTTGAATCAACTGTAAGATCATTGTTACCTAAGGTAATGCCTTTTTGTATAACAATACTTTCACCAATGTTTAAAGATTTAGCAACACCAACGCCTCCTTTTACAATTAATGCTCCGTTACTTATAGTTGTACTTTCAGTTACATCATTAGTTTTAATTGTACCACTTGTTAAAAGGTTTCCTGTTACATCTAATGCTTCATCTGGGGCTTCGTTGTTTACTCCAATTCTTAAACTACTATCAACTCTTAAAACTGTTTTACTTGCGCCTGCATTACGCACACGCATGTCAATATTCGAACCTTCAATATTATGTTGTATAATACCAGCACTGCCTTCAATGCCTATTCCCATTTCGCCGTTTATACCGTAAGCTATACCTGTATTATTTTGGATATTTAACGGATTAGTCGAAGTTGATTCGACATCTCCTCTTAAAAAGTTTGCTGAAGGAACAGCTAAATCATTTACAATTAAGTTTTCTGCTCTCTCAGCAACACCATAAAACTTAACATTGTTTTTTCCGTCACCGTCTGTATCTCTATTTGCTAAGTTGATACCCGGTTTAATTGCTGTAAATCCTTGTACTGTTGCTTTAGGAACAAAGTCATTGAACGCAACAATAGCAACAATATTTGCACTAACTTGAATTTCAATTACTGTATACTCTACATTATCTTGTCCAACTATAGTACTAGGTTTTGCACCTGTTGTTAATCCTTGACTAAATTCCGGGCCAACTAGTATCCAAGTTGATCCTGAAAACAAATATAATTGTTGTGATGCTGTATCGACCCATAAGTCGCCGTCTGTAGCATCTGTTGGATCTGGTTGTGTTGTACTTTTTGCTAGTCCTCCACTCGGTATCCAAGTAGTTCCATCATAAACTAGTAGTTGCCCTGTAATACTGTTATACCAAAGTTGCCCTTGTATACTATTACTTGGTTCAGTTGGGCTTGCAAAGTTTTCTAAAAGTCTTAATAAATCTTCAGCAATAACAGCACCATATCCTGTTGAGTTTCTACCAGGAAAACTTAAACTTGTTGTATTGTTGATTGTGCCGTCTTCAATAACAATAGGATCTTTATCAGCACTATTTGTAAAATTAATTGTATATGCCATCTAATTATCCCTCGTTAAAACCAGTTAAACTTTGTACTCTAACTGTATAATCTATTTGTATAAGCCTATTAAGTGACTTTTGCACAGGATGAAAAATTACATGTGTTAGTAATCTGCCAGTGCCTGATGCATTGTATGCTTTAAGACCTAATTCATCGAATACATATAAACTATTTTGATCTGCAGCTGTATCAAACGCATCTTGTCCTGTAGGCTCACCATAATCTAATAAACATGTTACTAAAATATCAGTATAGTTTGTACCACTTACGTGACGTGTTTCAATCTTATTTCTAGCAGGATCAAGATTGTTTACACTTCTATCATCTACAATTTTTGTAAATGTTTCGTTGTACAAACTAGCATTTGTGCCTGTGCTGTTTGGTGTTAGATATGTAATAATACCCGTTGGATCAACACTAGTGCCGCCGTTACCAAACCCCATTTCGTAAATCCAACCTGTACCAGCATTTCCTAAACTTTCTGCAAGGCTTATACTCATATTTTCATAATGTATAGCATTGCGTTTGTCTACAATTACTTCACCAGTTTCTGGATTACTTATTTTGATGTGTCCTTGAAGTAGCACACCGTTTTGTTCATTTAATTTATCTGTCATAGTTTATACCATCCTGCTGTTGTATTTATCGCGGCAAGTCAACTGTTGCTGCACGTAAGAATCTACTAATGTTAGAATCACTATCTGCTAGTGAAATTCCTGGTTCAGACCATCTCTGCCCCTGTTTTCTTACAACAATTACCTTTGTATTCTGTACAGGTGTAGTTGTAAGTGCTAATTGATTACCAGTTAAGGTAAATTCTGCTGTTAATGTTTGATCTCCTTCTGGACTATCTTGTGCTAGTGGGCCATTTACATTATCAAATTTGTATACGCTTATTGAGTTTTTACGTAAACGCTTCCCTGCAACAAAAACTTCAAATTCGTTTATATTACCTGGTGTAAAATCAAGCTCATAAGTTGACGAAGTACCATCTGCTGTAAATACAGTTGTTAGCGTTTCATCTTTATAAGGCATTGAGTTTTTACCCGAAACATTTAATACTGCTGTATTTTCTAGATACATATGTTTAACCCCAGTTCCTAATGTTCCTCTTCTAAACTGACTTATTACGTTTCCGTTTCTAACAAAATACTCAATGCGTTCTCCATCAATCATTATAATTGCAGGCTTTTGAGACCCTGCAACAGGTGACGGTAACGCATCACCGTTAATTACAATAATACTTTGATCGTATTGATATAAGTCTTTTGCTAATATAACTTCTTGCTCATTGTTTAATCTTATATATTGTGTTCTGTTTAACATATCTTTAAACTGTGACCAACCAAATTTGTTTTGAGTTTTACTAGCAGAAAAATGTATCACTTGTATTGCATCATTAAGTAATATTGCTGTTTCTATTTTAACATATTGTTTATTATCTGTTACATAATAATCTACACTCGGAGTAAGTAGTTGCCCATTAATAGATACCCATAAGTATTGTGCATCAATTGCTGGATTATTTAATTTTATAAGCCCGTTATGTAAATGTATATACTTTTGATAGTCTGCAGATCCAGGTGTTAAATTAATTCGATCAACTACATCATAATTTATTGTTTGAATGTCTTGCCAATCGTGGTTACTAAATGTAAATATTTCAATTTCTGTATCTTCAGTAATAGCTGTGTCAAAGTAAATTTTGTTAGGTGTTTTTACAAATAGCCTAGAACTAGGATCAACATATCCAAATCTATATTCTCCGTTAGTCATTACAAAAATATCTAAGATGTCGCCATCTTTTTGTTGGACTTCTCCCTTCAATCTAACAACAGTACTAGCACCTACTATTAAATTATATTGTACAGTTTCTAGTATAACACCGTTTAAATAAACTTCTACATATCTACTATCAATAGTACCTGGAGGAAATTGCCATTCCTCAATTTGATATTCTAATTTAGTTGATGTAGTAATATGTCTTAGACTATACCCCGAATCATATATTTTATTTCCTACTTTTACAATTGTTTTAAAATGTAACGGTTGTTGTACACTAGGAACTGTAGTAATATCATATGCTAAACTACTTCCATCTGCTATAACAGTTTCTACATTTACTTCACTGTAATTTTTTAATAAAAGATCATCTTCAAAGAATACATATTTTATTTCAGTGCCTGCTGTTGGGGGAGTTGCAAATTTAATTAATGCGTTGCCGGCAATGCCATCAACTTTTTTACTTTTGCTTACAACATTTTCTATAGGAAGTCCGTCCATTGTAATGACATTTTGTAAGTTAGCTTTATATCTTACATTTGTTAAAAATGAAGTTGTACTTCCATCAGCAACTATTGAATCTATATCAATTATTTTATTTCCACTAACTCCAAGTGTAAGTATATTAACTTTAGCATTTATTATTGGTGCTGTAGATAATGTTATAGTGTCATCGTTAAAATTAATAGTATAATCATTGTCGGCTCCGAGTTTTTGTATATTTCCTGCAACTTTAACAAACACTGATTCTGTTGTTAACGGTTTAGCTCCAATTTTAAATGTAACTTTACTACCGTTTCCGTTATAATTTGTAGACGTTACTTGGCTTCCGCCGCCTGTTGGTCTTTCAAATACTTTAATATCTACTGTATCTAGTAATTGTCCTGGAACTTTTTCTTCAGGTCCGGCACTTGTTGTAGGTGTTACAAATCCGTCGCCGTCAATAGTAATGTCAGCACTTTCTAAACCAGTTGCTGTTGAGTAGTTTAAATTTCCACCTTGTATAATGCTATCATATGTTTGCTCATTTGGTAGGAATGTGCCGTCACTTGATGATTTTCTAAATATTACAACATCAGTATTACCAAACGCAACAGTTTCTTCGTTAAACGCTACATAGTTTGAAACATCGTAATCGTCATCTGTTCTTGACCATGCTGTTTGACCTGCGCCAGTAATACTTTGCATAACTGCATTTACATTTGTTACAGGAGTTGCTGTACCAAAGTTTGGATCATCAATTCTAACACCGTTTTTATAAACATGATATTCTACACCAGTTACTAAAGGCGTACTAAAATTAAATAATGTAGTACTGTCACCTAATTCAAAAATCTCATCGTTATATGTGTTATCATAACTATCCCAGGTTGATCCAAACCATGCATCTGAATCCCAACCTTGTCCTTGACTCATTCCAAAGCTCTTAACTTCTACACCACCGTAATCGATTCCAGTCATAAGTTGACCTAATTCTTTACCTAATTGGCCTTTTTGTGGACTGTACAGTGTATTAATTCTATCTGCTGCTTGGAACAAGTCCGGAGAAATTTTATAATTTACAACAATTATATCATTAGCTAACGGTTTATTAGTAAAAGATATTTGACCGTAATATCTTTCATAACTTGCTTGTTTGTCTAATTTATTAATATAGGAATATTCATTACTTAACTGTTCAATATTATTGTTAAAAACACTTACATCAGTAATTTTTAAGTCTATTGGCCAATTTAAGTTAAATTCAAACTGAGACCCTGATGCTGTAAATGTTTGTGTTTGTGCAGTTTTTGTATATACATATGTTCCGCTTGTTCTATCAAATCTAACTGTAGTTGTAATTCCTCTTACTGGATTATTACCTAGTTCTACACTAAACGTTGCTAGTCTGCCACCATCAACAATGTTACCATTAACTAAAACTGTAGGAGAACTATAATAGCCAGTGCCAGACACTACTACGTCGACCTTTGTTACATCTCCTTTAGTACCTAAATATGTTTTAAGGATAGTTCCAGTTCCGCTGCCGCCGGTTAATGTTAATACTGGAGGTGATGTATATCCTTGTCCGCCGTCTACAGGTTTTACACTAACAATACTGTAACTACTATTGTCTAGCCAATTTTTATTAGGATAAGATTCAAGCTCTGTAGTATTTCCTACTAATACATCACTGACAACTTTAATATTCTTTGGTAATATTTTTCCTTCTAATGAATTATAAGCAGCTGGTAAATCAAAGTCAGATGTTACTGTTTTAGTTGGATCTATGCCTTCGTATGCACTTAAATATTCTCTAATTTTTGTTGAGAATGGTTTAACTTCTTTAACATATGCTTCATAGCTAGGTAAATTGTCGTTGTTAAATGTAATATCTTTTCGTAATGTACCTACGTTATGCTTTGCTTTTATAAAACTAGTTTTAAATGCCCAGTCAACATATGTTTGTTCGGCAAATACATATCGTAATCCTGCAAAAAATAATTTATTAAATTCAATTAACAAATCATCAATTAACAAATCATCTTTAATAGAATTTAAAATAATTCTAAGTTCTTTAATTGGTTCACTATCGAATATTTTAGTATCAAAACTAATTGTATCAAATCCCGTGCTTGCTGCTAACGAATCATATAATGTATTTGTAAAATTAATTGTTCCGTTTTCTCTACCAATAGTTTTATAATTTTGTGTATAGTCTTCGGTATCAACTGATGATGTTTTTTCAATTAACAACCAGCCACCAGTACCAACGTTTGCAATTTTTACAACTGAACCAATTGCATTATCTAAACTTGTAAGTTCGTAACTATTATTAATTAAATAATCAATATCAGTTGTGTCGTTATAACCTGTTGCGAACCAATCAATATAATTCCAAAATATTCTTACATTATAAGATTGGCTTCTTATTCTATTCCAGGTTCTGTTTTCTCTTTCATACAAAGCCCATTTACCAGACAATGTTTCATCTGCTTTAACTAGTACAGCAAAGTTGCGTACAGTCAATACAGTGTTTGAATCGTAATAAGTACCTTGACTTATTACTGTAACTGATGTTATTTTGCCTGCGCCGTCAACTACTGGTAATAATTCTGCGCCTGACCCTGACCCTGCTATTGTTATAGTAGGTGGATATCTATATCCCTGACCAGGATTATTAATGATTATATCTGTAATTTTACCATCTTTAATTACTGGTGTAACTGTTGCACGTTGGAGTTTATCTGTTCCAACTGTTCTAAGATCAGCTACAGTTTCTACTTCAACATCATATAAATTACTAACAGTAGTTAATTTAGGCTCGCTTAACGATAGCTTGCTTATATCTTTATCGTCAATAATTAGATTTTTTGTAAGCACAAGATTGACTCGTTCAATAAACTGCTTTAATGCTTCGTTCTTATTTTTAAACCACGACTGTCTTGGCCTGTTGAGCGAACCATATTTTTCTTTGTCACTAAGTGTCGGATCTGGAACTATTCTTGATTGTGCATCATATCCGATTAAACTATCAAACCATTTTATAACAACATCTGGATTAGGTTGGCTGGTTTCAAGTCCTTCACTAACAATTTGGTATTGATTGTGAATATTTTGGTCTTGGTTTTTAATTTTCCAAAACTGAATGTTTATCGCTACATCAGTACCCTTTATTAATGAATCACAATTATATAGCACAAACTTTGACGGTGATATAAGTGCAACAAATTTATGACCTTTTGCAGCAGGATCTGTAATGTATTGTGCAATATCTCTTGTATCAATTTTTCTAAATTCTTGGTCTGGAACAATAGTTTTATCTGTTACCCAGAAGTAATATTTAGTTTGGAATGTTTTAGCTACATTGTTATAAACTCTTCTAGTTGAATAAGAAGAATCCTGGTATAAACTTTGTCCGCTATACCCATTTGCAAATCCTTGTTCAGTATCAGCTTGAGCGTCCCAAGCACTTGGTAAAATATCTGACTCTACCCATTCGTAAATATCAATTGTATTTCCTTGGAAAATTTTGTTCCAAGACTGAGCTGCATATTCTATTGATCCTTGATACGGGTTACAAAATTTTGCGTTTGTTAAATTCCACCAAACTTCGCCTAATTGTTCTGGTCCCCAAGATGCTGTTTCATCTTTTATTGCACTATTATTATTGGAAACACTATAAACAGCTGGATCAAAATATGTTTTGTATGTTAATTCTTGTTCTGCTGGACCTGCAACTTTTCCTTGAATAGGATCTATATAATCTAAGTATGTAAGTAATTCATTATCAACTATATTGTATAAAAATACTTTCTTAATTTTTTGTACGTCTACTGTTTGATTTGATGATCTATATGTTTCCCACATATTTACATTTTCATCTATTCTGAAATCAATTATTTGTCCTTGTGCATTGCTGTTAACTTTAGATGTTAGCCCTACATAAAAATGATTTTGTTTTGCATGTATATTTCTACCAAACGTATTAATATCACTATCTGGAATTTGTATTGTTTGTGCAAACAACATTCCAGTTGGTGTTTTTTCATAAACAAATACAACTCCAACGTCTGTTCTTTCTTCAACTATTTCAGTAAATGCATTATCAAACTTAGTTGCATTTGAATCAAATGTTGTTTTTTGAGTAGAGTCGCCGTTTCTTGATGTTACAAATAACTTGTTACCATCATATTGTAATCTCCATCCAAATCTTTCAGCCCGTTCGTTATTAGGACTTTGTAAGTCTTGTAAAAATGTAAACACACCATTAACTTGGTTGTATATAAAAACTTTTCCTTGGTCTGCATTATAATCATCATTAAATGGTGCAGCAATTGCAATATACATTCCATCGTCTGATATTGCTATGGCTTGACCAAAGCCGCTAGTTTTATCCGGTGCTTGTAATTCTTGTCCTCTTTCCCAGAATCCGTTGTTTTGTCTATATACAACTACCTGGTTAGGAACTGTGCTATCATATAATGCATTAGCAATTAAAACGTCACCGTTTTTATTAATATCAAACTCACTTCCAAATGTAGAAAGTTGATCTTGATCTAATACCGAGCTTCCATCTGTGCTATCGTTTACAACACTAGTGCCTGAAGAGTTAGGTATAAAACCAACATAGTCAATTAAGTCGTCTGTACTTGTCCAGTCAGTTGTATTAAATGTTCCTGGAGCAAGATTAGTTTTAGAAACATATAACACCCCAGTTCCTGATACAGCTGGATTTTCTCTGTAAACAATATCTCCAGTGAAATAACTTATATTATCGTTAAATACCCCTTTATATTTTTTATTTTTTGCGTACTCCCAAGTGTACGTTATACTATTTTCGGTGCCTGTTTTTATAAAATAAATTCTTCCTGGTAAACCTGCTGTTTTTGTTCCTTCAGCATGCACCATTGTTCTATACAATCCATTACTATCTTTTGTAATTTTAATATCTGAACCTAGTTTAAAGTTTGCTTGTTGTTCAGGAACTGTGTATGTACCAATTTCAGCATAACGCCCTGGAGCAGATTTAGAATAGACTGAATATAATCCTTGATTTGTAAAGCCGCTTGATGTGCCGGTTGCTTCTGCTGGAATCTTATAAACTTGTTCCCAATCATTATTAATAGATGATGGAGGATTAGCTTGTCTAGGAATACCTAAAACATTACCTTCAGTGTACATCCAATATTCAACGTCATTAATTGAATCTTCTGCACTTAGTGATATTGGATTTCCACTATCAAATACTAGCATTTTTCCTATGCCTGCTGGAGTATAGCCTAATGATGTAAATTGTATTTCGCCCATTGTACGATCAATTTGATAATTTACATCAGCATCAGCTGGCGTACCTATAAATTCTATTTCAGCATTTTGGCCGTAATCATCACCAACACTGAATGTACCTGCTAAATTTTTTACAAATATAGTAGCATTTAAACTATTTCTTTGATAAAATGTTACTGTAGCTGTTGCACCAGTTGTTAAGTCACGCACTGTATCGCCTACTCTCGGCTCAAACGGATTATCAGAAGCATCAGTTTTAGTAAAATCTAAGTTTATATACCCGTCCCAAACGTCATACACATTTCTAGTTGTGTTTGTAATTGTTGTGTTTAACCCAATTGTAGTAATGTCTTTAAATGTACCTGTTGTATACTGTGCTAGTTGATTTACATAAACACTAACAGGATCACCTGGAGAAATTGTATCGCTTAGGGCTTTTGGAGCTCGCATTACATACAAGTTACTGGAGAATGTCGAATTACTTCCACCTGCTCCCGGAAGACCTCTATATGTTAATGTTCTTAAATAACCTGTAAACGTGTTCTGACTACTAATATCTGTAGTTATATAATCTAAACTTGAATAATAATATCTTCCAGTAGGTGTACTATCTGATATAAGGTCCCAGTAAATTAATCCTGCACCTTTATCTATATTTGTCGTTGACGATGTTGGTGTATATGGAGCAGTATCTATCCACCAGTAGCCTCCCCAAGTGGCTGATGTATCAACAGGATCAGTTGGGCCTTGCTTTATGTATTCACCAATAAAGTCACCGTCATTTCTAAACAAACTATCACTAGTGTTAAATGATCCATTTACGTCTCTCAGATATATTAATAATTCAGCACCAACTAATTTAGTATATTCAACTGTACCTGTAGCATTAGGTGTTTGTACAATATCTCCGTTATCTATTGCCGTAGTTGAACTGTTTACATATAGAACTTCGTCAATTTTCTTTTGTATAGTATGTTCTTGACTTAGGAATGCATCTGTAATTACAGCATGACTTCCGTTAAACGGAGCTCTTGTTGTAAGTGCTGCTAAATCTTGGTTTGCATATGTAACTGAATTCCATTGTAACCTAACTTGATCGTTTATTCCGCTACCTTCGTATAAAGTAAACGGAGCTCGAACTAATATATGACTAGTAGGTATTCCGTTAAATGCAAGTAAACTATTATTAGGATCAATTGCATAATCTCCAACTAGTAAAGTCGGAATAAAGTTTGTATTATCATTCTGTAAACCTACGGAAACAATATTTTCTGCAACAGAACTAAAACTGTTGAATTGAATATTTGCTTCTTCACCTTCAACATCAATCTTTGCTCTCCATAACCCTTGATCTTTTCCTACAATACTATTTTTAGGATAATCAACAGCATTTTGGAATGCACCTGAATATTTTGTTTTTACGTTAGAAGCATTTGGTGATCCGACAATTATATATTCGCCATCTGGACTGATTGCAAGCCCTGCTCCAAATCTCTGCCTATCGTTACCAAACTTAAATGGCTCAATAGTTTGTGTTAGAGTATACGTTAACGCATTTGTTGGTCTGTTATATACATAAACTTTTCCGTCTTCGCTGTCAGGAGTACTTACTATCAATGTTGTATTTCTGTCATCAACTGCCATTGAAGATCCAAATAATGAACCATTGTTTACCCATGTTCCTGTGTTAACAACGTGTGCTGTAAAGGACGAAGAATTTGTAGGTACAGTTAAATCTGCATCATCATATAATTGGAAGGAATTTGATGTAATTGTGCCTCCAACATACTTTGAAATGTTATTAAGCTCAACAGTGCCTTGTATTCCGCTAAAAGTTATTCTGTCATATTTTGATAGCTTATGAAATCCTTGATTAAAAATAGTTGTACTAGAAGAATCTAAAGTTATAGATTGTATATTTCCAGAAGCATTTGTAACTGGATTTTCAATACGCTGTAATTCATTAAAATTATTTGTATTTTTATATACCGCCCATTCGTTATTCTCTGTTATATTATCAACCCATAAAAGATCGTTGCCGTTTAAATTTGTTTGTGCAATATTATTTGCATCTACAATATTAGTTGCTCTAACTTTTAAGAATGTTGTTATATTACCAACTAGATCACTATCGTCAGTTGTTTTAGCAGTACTAGATTCAACAGTTATAACATTTTTGTTTATACTATCAATTTTATAAAATCCGTCAAGGTTAAGAGAAGTACTATCATTATGTATAGCATTAATACCTATTATATCACCTTTTGAAATACCCTTAACATTTTCATCTACTGTTATGTCAAACTTTGTTTCACCTGCGGCACTTTTACCAATACGGTTTATTACATAAGAAGTATCAATGTGTTTATATACTGTCCAATCTCTATTTTGATTGCCAACCCAAATATAATTATTTTTCGTAATATCTGCAAAATTAAAATCAAGGATGTTATCGTAGTTAGTAACTATTCCTCGAACGTCTTGTTGATTTACATATCCTGCATTTTTTGTGTAACTATCAAATACGTATTTTCCTGGAAAAGGTTTATGGTCATAATTTTTAGATTTTTGGTATACTTCATAGGGTTTAATTCTATATATTAAATCAGTTTCTTTACCAGTTGTTGAATTTACTAATTCTATTGGTTGCGGTATTAATCTAAATTTTCCTTCGTCTAATCTAAAAATAACATCATCAAAACCTTCGCTGGCGCCGTATTGGCCATCTTTAATTGCCCATTCTTCGTAAAACTCTAAACTATCTTTATCATCACTAGCAAGTGCATCAAACAGTTTTGTAAGAGAATTTTTAGATCCCTTGTCTTGTATCATACCTTGATAAAATTTATACTGACTAACATCGTCATTAATAATATTTTGCAAATATTGACGCTTTTGATAACCAATTAGATGCTGTGCCATACGTTGTTGTTCAACATCAAAGTTGTCACTATCTAAATCGTAAAAATCTGCAAATTGATTAACTTTATATTCAAAGTTTGCATATAATCCGCCTTTTGGTTTTTCAGAAAGAACATTCCAACT
>Ga0209830_10001969_pt1 | contig 17177 bp, 15 predicted proteins | sample ArcticOcean_MG_C_12_FD_187439 | JGI IMG/M metagenome (GOLD analysis project Ga0209830, IMG submission 187439) | Marine microbial communities from western Arctic Ocean - ArcticOcean_MG_CB8_130 (SPAdes) (version 2) | ecosystem: Environmental > Aquatic > Marine > Oceanic | place: Arctic Ocean...
ATACAATTAAAAATAGAATTATTGAAAGTGAACTTTCACAAAATAAATCATATTTATACAGCGATCTGCCTTATTATTTTTTTAAATATTTTCTTGAGGATAAACATAAGGTTACTTTAGATAAACTACTTAAAAAGATTATTTTAAATAAAGTTGGCGCAAATTTCACAACATATAATCCATTAGAGTTATTTACTGCAAATAAAATTGTCCCCTCTGAAATCGATAATTATTTTAGAAAAGACACTCTTGTTGGCTATGTTCATGACATGGGTGCGGCTATGCAAGGTGGAATAGGAGGGCATGCCGGTCTTTTTTCTAATTCAAACGATGTTGCTAAGATTATGCAAATGTATTTACTGAATGGTAAATATGGTTCAAAAACATTTTTTTCTAAATCAACAATTGATTACTTTAACACCTGTTATTATTGTGAAGATGGAAATAGAAGAGGTTTAGGTTTTGACAAGCCACAAATTGATGATAGTTCTCCAACTTGTGGGTGTGTTCCAATGTCTAGTTTTGGACATTCGGGTTTTACGGGAACATATGTATGGGGAGATCCTGAAAATCAAATTATATATGTTTTCTTGTCAAATAGAACATTTCCATCAATGAATAATAACAAACTTTCTGATAATAATATTAGAACAGAAATTCAAAGAATTATTTACGATTCTTTAAAATGATGAAAATGAAAATAGCTATTGTTTGTTACCCAACGTTTGGAGGAAGTGGTGTTATGGCGACTGAATTAGGAATGTCTCTAGTTAATCATGGTCATGAGGTTCATTTTATAGCTTATAAGAAACCAGTAAGATTAACTGATTTAAACAACAAATTACATTTTCATAAAGTTAATGTTCCTGATTATCCGTTGTTTAGTTTTGTTCCCTACGAACTTGCTTTATCTACTAAACTAGTTGATGTAGTTAAAAATAATTCTATTGATGTATTACATGTACACTATGCAATTCCTCATGCATATGCCGCTTATATGGCAAAAAAAATGTTAAAAGAGCAGTCTATCAATATTCCAATAGTTACAACTCTACACGGAACAGATATAACTTTAGTTGGAAATCATCCTTCTTACAAAACTGCTGTAACTTTCAGTATCAATAAATCTGATATAGTTACCTGTGTGTCTCAAAGTTTAAAAGAGGATACTTTAGATCAGTTTGAAATTAAAAAGGATATTAAAGTTATTCCCAATTTTATTGATATCAATAAATACATGGTACAACAAGATTTATGTTTGCACGAGAATCCCATCCCAGCAAAAGAATTTATTATTTCTCATGTTAGTAATTTTAGACCTGTGAAAAACATAGCCAATGTTGTTAAAATATTTTATAATATTCAAAAAAAATTGAATGCCAAATTAATAATGATAGGAGAGGGGCCAGACAAATTATTAGCCGAAAATTTATGTCAAGAACTAGGAATCTCACATTTGGTAAAGTTTTTAGGGAATTCCAATCAAGTTGAAAAAAACTTATGTCATTCAGACTTGTTTTTATTACCATCTTCAGCTGAGAGTTTTGGATTAGCAGCTTTAGAAGCTATGGCGTCTAAAGTCGCTGTTATTTCATCTGATTCAGGTGGCCTTCCGGAAATTAATATTAACGGAGAAACAGGCTATGTTGAAAATTTTGATAATGTTGATGAGATGTCAAGAAAAGCTATATCTATTTTAAGTAGTAAAGAAAGTCTAGATAATTTTAAAAATAAAGCATTTTTAAAGGCTAAGGAGTTTGATATAAGCAAAATAGTGCCGTTATACGAAAAGACCTATCAAGATGCTTTAGATAGCATTAAATAGGTTCTTGAATCGAATCAAATATTAATACTTTTTCCCATAAATGCTTTGCTTCACCTATAAAAATTAAGTGTGCTGGTTCATCTTGATATATTCTTTGGTCTTTATAAGTATCGAATGTAAAAATCAAGCAATAGTTATAGGAGTTATCAATTACTTCTCTTTTTTCTGTATTAGCCGGTTTACCTAAATGCATTTTATTAGCAAACTGACTATTTTTCATAAGCTTTTTAATAGCTGTTTCAAAAGTCTTAACATCCTCTTTATTATCAGAATCATTTAACCAGAAATAGACACTGTGAATAATTTTACCTTCAATTAGTTTTGAATCACTTTCGTTTGAATTGTTACAGCTTGACATAATTAATAAAGTTAATAGAATATATGTGTAATTAAATTTCATATCTAAAAATACAAGATTTTTTAATTTGGATGATATATTTTTTTGGCATTTTTATAAATTTCTTTTTTATCAAATGTCATTTTTTTAGTTTGAAACTTTGAATACATATCCATCTGGTCGGAATAGTGAACCGAGTTTTTACGATCACTGCTTCCATATGAAATAATAGATTCAATTTCAGTTTTGTTTTTAGTGAATTTCACTAATTCAATATATGATTCACCATGTGTTACTTTTATTTGTCCATCTTTGTGATCAACTCCTCTCATTGCTGTTAATACATCTGGGAGACCGTATATAGGTATTTCTTTATTTCCTCTTACAAGTTTTTGAAATTCACCAAGCTTAACATTTTCAGAACCAAAATCACTTAGCATTTTTTCCTTAGTATCTTTTAAACAATCTATAATCATTTGTTTTGTTGCTACCTTATCATCTGAAAGTAGTTTAAAATACTTTTTACCAAATAAATAATAAAAAATCCCATAGGATCCTGCACCGTAAGAATCAGCATCAGCAGATCTATCCCAATTTTGAATAGATTCTATTAGGTTTTTTATTTCAGGATGCTGATTTGGATCTAATTCAAAAAGAACATTTAAATCTATATAATTATAATTAAATGGTGTAGGAAATGTTCTGTCGTATTTTATTTTTTTAAATGTCGAATAATCTATTGTATCATAAGAGTTAATTAAATTATATAATCTAGTACTTCTATTGTTATCGTATGTAGGAAAACCCATTGTTTTAGAAAAATCCTCTTCACTTGGATTCTCCTCAGTTGAAGTTGATTTAAAGGGACTATGATTTGCATTGTAAACGTAACCAGATTTTGGATTTAGAACTTGAGGAAGCTCTTCTGTAGTGTAATATTTTGTCCAAAGATTTTTTCTAGTATTTCCAGGAACTACATTTCTCCAGTTAAATTCTTCATTTCTAACGGGAATTATTCCATTTGAAATATAAAATATATTCCCCTTATTATCAGCATATCCAATATTATATCCAGGTAAATTTCTAGTTTTTAATATTTCATAAAACTCCTCAAATGAATTGGCTTTATTCATTTTCCACCACTGTTGTAGAGCTTTAATATTGAAAAGGGAAGGGGTGCGAATAGAAAAATATCCAGATTCGTTTTTTAATGTAGGTCCAAAAATACTTTTATAAAATTTTCTTTTAACCTTAATGTCAATTCCTAAAACCTTAACATATATAGAAGCTTTTTTCTTTTCAAGTTTTAATTCCTCTCCGTCAACTAAATAAGTAAGCTTTTTTGTAGGATGCATTTCTAGTTCAAAAATATCCGCTTTATCTGGGTAGTTAACCGTGTGAGCCCAACCTAAATTTTTGTTGGCTCCAATAAGTAAACAAGGTGCTCCAGCAAAAGTAGCCCCGATGATGTTAGTACCTTCTTCACTAACCAAATGAGCCTCGTACCAAGAAGTAGGACCATCAAGTGGTTGATGCGTGTTTATCGCTAAGTATGTCTCATTGTTACCCGTTTTATTTGAGTTAAACGCAAAAGTATTAGATCCTTTAATATCATCCTTGAACGGATTCTCTCTTGGAACTTTATTATTTATTATTGACAGCACTAGTTTGTCAGCTTCGTTTGCTATAAATAATTGAAGAAACGAATATGCACTCATTTTCCTTGGAGTTATAGGAAATAATTTCTTTTCCAGTACTTCATCAGGATGCGTATCAGCATACTTGTTTAATCCCTGAGAATATGCTTTTAAAATTTCAATGAACTCAGGATCTAATGTGTTAAATAACTTGTCTACTGTTTCTTTAGATTCAATAAGTTGAGTTAAAAAATCTGCACCAGCCCCATTTATACCTATATGTTTACTTAGTAATCCGTTTCCAGCTAAATAACCTTGTTGAATGGTTTTAAAATCATCCTCAGCATGACTCCAGGCTAAGCCATAGGCAACATCCGCATCTGTTTTACCATAAATATGAGGCACTCCAAAATTATCTCTTACTATTTCAACATCCAATGGATTAATTTGAGAATAACTTAAACTAACATTAAATAAAATAATTAGTAAAATGATTTTTTTCATACTTATATCTATCCAATAATCATACCACTTAATTCATGAAATTTATTGTCTCAAATTAATTTTATATTAGCAGTCTATTAACTACTATGATTAAATTTATAACAGGAAGAATTAAAGCAATTTTTTATTCAATTAAAGGAGCTTTTTTATTATTAAAAACTGAACATTCTATCCAGGCTCAATCTTTTATTGCGTTGTTGTTTGTTGTTGCAGGGTTTTATTTTGAAATTTCTGATATTGAATGGTTATTTCAAGTACTTGCAATATGTCTAGTTCTCTGTGCTGAATCTCTTAATACAGCAATTGAGAAAATAGCAGATTTTATTCATCCAGATTATAACAATAAAATAGGATTCATTAAGGATGTTGCTGCTGGTGCAGTTTTTTTTGCAGCTATTTTTGCTTTAGTAACAATATATTTTATTTATTCAGTAAAACTTTAATTTACAGTAAATAGGGGATAACCGCTTTTCTTTTACTGGGATAGTTTTCAAAATTTTCATTATACCATTTATGATGTGCTTTTGATCTTGGAATCAGGTTACAGATTGTCCATATTAAAAATGATATAGAACCAAGATTTAACGTCATTATTGCAAAACCTAGCCATTCTATTATTTCTCCAAAGAAATTGGGACATGAAACATAATTAAATAGTCCGCCTTTAGGGATAACATATCCTTTTTGATTAGTTCTTAATTTAATAAGTATGTTATCCGAGAAAATATTTATAAATAAACCAATGATAAAAATAATAAAACCAATTAGTATACAAGTAAATGAAATGGATTCAAAAGGTATTGTTGCTATAAAATATCCATTCAAAATACCATTTATTACATTGAAAAAGAATGCAGATGCTACAATTGCAACAGGAATCTTTTTCCCTTTAGTTTTAATTTTTAAAGGATAGATTATTGTTCTGTTAAAATAGTGTGTAATCCATATAAAAATAAAACCAATACTTAGACTTATCTCCTCTACAACTATATAATAAATTAATGGACAAGTGATAAGTGCAGGAAACTCCATCAAAACCCAACCTGTTTTGTTATCTATGGTTTTACCCCATTTTTTAGTTGAATGTTTTCCGTAGGGTGCTTTATAAATTAAGTTTATGGGAAAAATAATTAAAGCTATTATAATCCATAAATATGTAATTTCTGTTATTCCCATTTACTTAAAATAAAAAAAACCCGCCATACAGCGGGTTTTCTTATCAAATATCTTTGGTTAATTAGATATTAGTTTCCGTATCCGTAATTTTGAACCATATTAGGATTCGCATTTCTCTCTGAAAGTGAAATTGGGTATGCGTACCTATGTGAACCATAAACAGGTGGAGTTCCAGTTAAATCATCATTTAATTGTTTAAATCCATCAATTAAAGGCATGTCCATTCCCATTCTTGATAAATCATGGAATCTAAGACCTTCAAATGCAAATTCCTTTCTTCTTTCCTCTAGAATATTTTCTAAAGTTGCAGAAGCATAGTAATCAGCACCTAATCCTCTTATTGCAGGAATGTTATTTAGGTATGAAAGTGCATCAGTAGCATTTCCAGCTCTAAGGCTAGTTTCTGCGGCTATTAAATGCATTTCTTCAACTCTGAACAATGTTACATTATCAGCTCCATTCATTGAAGGAAATTTACCAAGCATTGTTGGATATCCCTGTGCAGTACCAATCATATCAGCTGCACCTCTAACATCATCGACACCATAAATATCTAATAGATCTGGATTAGCTCCAGTTCCAGTTAATATTCTAACATCTCCATAAGAAGTTCCTCTTAATATGTAAGCGATTCCGTTAATACCTCTATTGTCAGTTCCAGAAAAAGCTAATTCAAATAAAGAATTTGAAGCATTGTCTGTAGTGTAAGAAGAAGCAAAACCAGCTGCACTTACAGGTGAAGCTCCAGAATTAGCGATTACCCACTTGGCTGCTGAATCAGCAGTTGCATATAGGCTAGGATCAACTGATCCAGCGTAAAGAGTCGCTCTAGCTAAAATAGCATATGCTCCTGCTTTACTCATGTAACTTGTTGATGAGTTAAACGAATCGTTCATCATACCAATTGCAGATGTTAAATCTGCTGCAATATCACCAATATTAGATACAACAGTTCCTCTTGCTGGCGTTAAATAATCAGCATCTTTGTAAGTTTTAACGTATGGAATTCCTAATGAGCTAGCTCCACCTTGACCAGTAATAAAATGTTGACCATAGTCTTGAAGTAAATCAAAATGAGCTAAAGCTCTTAGTGCGTGAGCTTGACCTTGGATATGTGCAATTTCATCTGCACTTCCAGTTAAATTGGAAGTATCAGCATTAATTACAATATTAGTAATTGCTATAACTCCATAAACCGAACTCCATGGTCCAGCACCATTATTGCTGTAATCCATGTCAGAGTTTGCAAATCTTCCAGAATTCATATTAGAATAAGCGTTGTCAGTTCTAACATCACCCATAATAATTTGATCTCTTCCATAGTACCCTGACCCACTCATTCTGTCGTAAGCACTATTTAAAACAAAACCTAAATCAGTAGCAGAATTAATTCCGCTATCTAAGTCTTTATCTAAAGCCAATGTTGGTTCTAGATCGCTTTCACCACACGATACTACTAGAGCTGATGCGGTAAAAATTAATAAGTATCTGTATATATTTTTCATATTATTAAAATTTTAAATTTAGACCTACTGAGATTGACTTTAAGATAGGAGTGTAAATTTCCCAACTTCCACTAAAAGCAACTTCAGGATCAACTTGAAGATTATCGTCTTTTACCCAAGTCCAAAGGTTTGTTCCTTTTACATTAAGCGATATAGAATCAAAACCTAATCTCTCAACTGCAGCATTGTTTACATTGTAACCAATTACAAGATCTCTAAGTCTTACGTAATCACCATCATATAAAAATCTAGTTGAATTACCAGATCCTGTTCCAGACGTACTTGTACTGTATCTCATTCTAGGTACATTAGTTATGTCACCAGGTTTTTGCCATCTGTCCATAAGTGAAGCAGCACCTTGGTAGTAATATGTAGATAGTAATCCAGTTGATTGTGAATACCAGTTCCATCTCTCATATATTTTGTTTCCTCCAGAGAAGTAAAAGTTTGCATCAGCATAAAATCCACCCCAATTAACTCTAGTCCCAAGACCACCAGAATAAGTAGGTAATCTATTTCCAACTGGTGTTTGATCTGCAGCATTTAAACTATTTACTATTGTTGGATCAAAATCTTCACCACCTTTATAGTACATTGGGTTTCCTGTGTCTACATTTACACCAGCCCATTGTCTTAAATACCATCCTCTTAATTCTTCACCAACTCTAACTCTATTGTATCCACCATCTAAATTAAGATCGTTACCTTCAGCATCTTTAGCTAGCTTAGTTACTTTGTTGTCCAATGTAGCATAGTTAGAATAGACAGACCAAGTGAAATTATCAGTTCTTATTACATCAGAAGAAAGTTCTATTTCAATTCCTTTGTTTTCAACTTCTCCAATATTTTGAGATTGAGATGAATGACCACTAGTTAAAGAAAGAGGAACACTTTGAAGTAAATCACTTGTTTTCTTGTTAAAAGCTACAATTGAACCAGAAACTCTATTGTCTAATAAACTAAAATCAAGTCCTATATCGTATTGAGCTTGTTTTTCCCAAGTTAGTATAGCGTTACCAAATGAACCTGGAGAAACAGCTCCATTGTCATCGTAAGAACCTCCATAACTAAACAATGATTGGTATGAGTTAAGCCCTACATTGTTGTTTCCAGTTTCACCAAGAGAAGCTCTAAGTTTTAAGCTGTTTACAATGTCACTGTCTGCAAGAAAATCTTCTTCAGTAAGGTTCCAAGCAACAGCAGCAGACCAGAACGATCCAAATCTATAACCCATAGCAAATCTTGAAGACCCGTCGTATCTGTATGAAAGATCTACAATGTACTTATCATCATACGAATAGTTTAAAAGACCTAGATAACCAAGTTCTTTCCAATCACTAAATGAACCTGAAGCAGATTGGTTAGTTTGGAAACTTGAAACATATATTAAGTTATCTGTAGCAACGTTTTCACCAGATGAACTTAAAAAGTCATATTTCTGTTTTTGAAAACTCATTTGACCAAGAGCTGAAATATAATGAACATCGTTAAATGTTTTGTCCCATTTCAATTGATTAGTAAAAGACCAAGTAAACGATCTACCAGTTGATTGGTAAGCATATCCATTATCACCTCTTCCACCACCATGAACAGCATTTTGGTATCTGTGAGAGTTAGTAAGGTTATAATCCAAAGAATATCTAGTGTTAAACTTTAAATCATCAGAAAATGAATAAGTCATTGAAGTATTTGACAATGCTCTTGTCCCATCCAATTTACTAATATTATTTTCAGCTAAATAAACAGTATTAAAAACACTTGTTGAAAGACTTGTATTCAAATTGCCATCAGCACCATATATTTGCTGAAAAGGAGACATGAAAATTCTAGTCATCTGTGGAGCAGCAAAATATGAACTACCTTCCAACTGACCTTCTTGTATTGCATTAGAAACTCTAACACTTGTAACTATATCTACTTTTCCAGCTTTTTTCTTGTAATCTAAAGCACCACTCACACTTTCGTATTGAACACCAATTGATGTACCAGTTGTTTTTCTGTGTCCTAAAGAAATTCTAAAGTTTTCAGTTGCATTTCCACCTGATGCAGAGAAATTATAAACAGCATCTGGTGCATCTTTAACTTTTACAGCATCATCCCAATTTCCATCAATTCTACCACCAGCATCCCATGCAGCAGCTCCTGGAAAGTTTGCTAAGGCGTAGTTTGTAGCATTTTCTTTAGTAAATCCGTAATCGTTAATTAAAGTTTCAGCTCCTAATTCTAATCTTTGATTACCATTAAGCATTGGACGCTCGTCCATTGCATAGTTTTGAAAACCATAGTTAGAAGTAATTTGATATTGTACTTCTCCAGCAGAACCAGTTTTTGTAGTAATAACAATTACACCATTAGATCCTCTAGCTCCATATGGAGCAGTAGCAGAAGCATCTTTAAGTACAGTTATACTTTCAATATCTGATGGGTTTATCATTGATAGAACACCTAAGTCATTGGTAAGTGGACTGTAAGATCCGTTAACAACAGGAACTCCGTCAATTACAAATAAGGGAGAATTTGAACCTGTAATAGATCCTTCACCTCTAATTCTAATTGAAGTTGGTGAACCAGGTGTACCAGATTGAGAAACAACTCTTAAACCAGCAACTCTACCTTGAAGAGCAGCATCAGGAGAAGTCATTGCTACACCCTCAATTTGGGCAGCATCTACAACAACTGAACTACTAGTTGATCGTTTTAGGTTTCTTGTTGTAATTCCAGTAACAACTACTTCATCAAGTTCGTTACTTGAATTTAGTAGAACGTTAATTTTTCTGTCATTGCCAACAGTTACGGTTTTAGTTTCAAAACCTACATAGCTAAAGACTAATACGTCTCCAACACTTGCAGTAATTGAATAATTTCCGTCGAAATCAGTTGTAACACCATTAGAGGTGCCCTCAACTATAACTGTTGCTCCAGGGAGAGCAAGACTACTATCATCAGCTACACTACCAGTAATGGTAACTTGCTGACTTAATCCCCAGAATGACACTAACATAAAAGATAATGTCACCAAAAAGTTTAGTTTTTTCATATATAATTATTTGATTTACAACAAATATGTTAAAATAATGTTAAGAATAAAAGTTTTTTATCATAAATTTTATGAATTTTTATCAACCTGGATTAACAGGTAATAAGATTATATTAATAATATTCAATTTTTTTTGTGAATTTGTTAAAATTATTTAAATTCATTATAAATTTAAAATATCAAAACAGCAAGCTTTAACATATTAAAAAATACTGAAATTGAGGGAGGTGTTTCTATATCACTTTTTCCTTCAAACTCATCTGATATTATGTTTGAATACAAAGCATTAGCCCCAAATTTTAGATTATTAGACAATTTTAAAAAGAAAAAAATATCTGAGGAAAAATTTATTATCGAATATAATAATATGCTCTTAGAATTAAATGCTAATAATGTTTTAGAACATATAAATTCATTAACAGGTAGCACAGAACCTGTTTTGATGTGTAACTGTGCAAAAACAAAATTTTGTCACAGACATTTAGTAGCTGAATGGTTAGAAAGTAATACAGGTATAATTATAAAGGAACTTAATTATCCAGATTATATTAGAAAAAAAGGTTATTTAGTTAAAGAAAAAAACCCTTCTCTGTTTCCTGAGTGAAATTTAGAAAATGAAATAGATCAATATCTAAGTAGACGATTCTTTTAACAAAAATAGCCATAACGCAGTATGATTAATTATTTTAAAACTACATCAAATAAGTAATTTTCAAAATCATTTTGATTTTCAATATGTGGAAGATGACCTGAATTTGGTACAATATATTCAAATCTATTTGGTAATAGTTTGTTTAATTTATCCTTGATTTGATTATAAACGACCACTGAATCACTGTCCCCCCAGATTGTATAAACAGTTTTATTTGAATCACTTATTTCTTTATTCTCAGAATCTAAGTTTACATGATTTTTTAAAGTAGAAATTAAGGCTCTAGCAAATCCATTGAATTTTAATAGTTCTTCGTACTTATCGTCCCAATTAGGATAGTTTTCAGGATATTTGAAATCTGATAATTGTCCAGACGATATTGTAGGATATTTGTTTTCTATAAAATCTTTTATCTCATCTTCAGAAACATTTTTATTTTCTAACTCTTTATGACTGTTGAAGCTTGAAGCAGATACATAAACTAGTTTCTCTACAATATTTGGTTTTAAATCTGCTATTTTTGAAATAACTCTCCCGCCGTTAGAAAGACCCAAAAACGTTGCGTTTTTAATCTCTAAGGCTTCAAGTAGTTCTATCACTTGATTAGCAAATAATTCATCTGTATAATCTAAATCTGGATTATCAGAAAAACCTCTTCCATATAAATCCAATTTAATTACTTTATAACCTTTTTCTTTTGCTGAATTGTATGTTTTGTCCCAAATGTAAGAGGGAACTGAAAACCCGTGTATAAATACTAAAGTATTTTCACTTGAACTATTATTAATATTAAAATAAGTATATCCATTTTTTAATTCTAAAAAATTTCCTTTTTTTATTGTTGTTCTAAACAAATCGTCTTTAATAATATATTCATATTTAGGACTTGAACATGATAAAAAAACAGAGAGAGTTACTAATAAAAAAAATCTTTTGATTGTCATTGTTTTATATAATAGAATTACCTTTACAAGGTATAATAAACTTATTAATTGAGTAATAGATCATTAGGATTTTTGGCCGCTTTTGGAGCTACATTAATTTATGGCTTAAATCACACTGTTGCTAAAAATGTAATGCCAGTTTATATAGGTCCATATGCTTTTATACTTTTAAGAGTTATTGGTGCTTCATTATTGTTCTGGACTGTTAGTTTATTTATTAAATCCGAAAAAATTGATAAAAAGGATTGGCCTAGAATAATTCTTTGTGCTTTCTTAGGAATGGTTATCAATATGCTTGCGTTTTTTAAAGGACTTGAACTTTCAACCCCAGTTAATAGTTCCGTAATGATTACTCTTTCTCCAATTGTTGTATTTATTTTTTCTGCAATATTATTAAAAGAAAAAATTCAAAGTATGAAAGCTTTCGGAATAATTTCTGGTTTTGTGGGTGCTCTAATATTAGTACTCTATACGGCAAAGACAGGTGAAAATGCTCCTAATATTCCTTTGGGAAATTTTTTATTTATCGTCAACTCTTTTGCATACGGTCTTTATTTAGTTTTAGTTAAACCATTAATATCTAAGTACAATATAATTACTTTACTTAAGTGGTTGTTTTTATTGGGAGTGATTATGAATTTTCCAGTAACAATAAGTCATTTTTTAGAAGTAGAGTGGACAAGTCTTCCTTTAAAAGAAGCTGTTATTCCGATGCTTTTTGTTGTGATAGGAACTACATTTTTTACTTATTTGTTTAATGCTTATGCGTTAACAAAATTAACAGCCTCTTCGTTAAGTTCGTTTATATATCTTCAGCCTATTGTAGGAATTGTTTTTGCAATCTCAACTAAAAGCGATTCTTTGTCACTTGTTAGTTTGGCAGGAATGATCTTGATTTTTATTGGAATTTATTTAGTAACAAAACGAACTGTAGAAATATAGTTTCGATTTGTATAAATAAAAAAGGCTGCTTCAATGAAACAACCTTTGTCTTTTTATATATCCTTAAATAAGGATTTATACTAAAGTTTAACTAATACTAATTAGTCAATTTTCTTTACGTTGACAGCACTTAGGCCTTTTGGACCATCCTCTAACTCAAATTCTACTTTGTCGTTTTCATCGATTCTGTCAATTAATCCTGAAGCGTGAACAAAATGATCTTTTTCCACTCCTTCTTCTTTGATAAAACCATATCCTTTTGATCCGTTAAAGAATTTTACAATTCCATTTTTCATATCTTAAATAATTTATTAATTTTTGGCGAATGTAGTTTAAATTTACTAATAAGAGTCTATTTTTAGAAAATATTATTAAAATATGAAAAAATATCTTGAAGATCATTGGCAAAATGTTTATGATAAAAAAAATGAAAACGAAGTTAGTTGGTATCAAAAATCTCCAAAACTCTCTCTGGAATTTGTTAAAAGCTTAAATTTAAGTCTAGATGCTGAAATAATTGATATTGGAGCTGGGGAGAGTAGATTAGTTGATAATTTACTTGAAATGGGTTTTGTTAATTTATCGGTTTTAGATATTTCATCAAAATCTATTGAAAAAACTAAGAAAAGATTAGGTCTTAAATCAAAGCTTGTGAACTGGATAGTTTCTGATATTAATAATTTTAATCCTACAAAAAAATATGATCTTTGGCATGATCGTGCCGCATTTCACTTTTTAAAAGACAGTGTAGAAATTGATAACTATGTAAAACTTGTAAAAAGTTCATTACATAATCAAGGTAATTTAATTATTGCTACATTTTCAGAAAATGGTCCTTTAAAATGTAGTGGGCTAGAAGTTTCAAGATACAGTGAGAACTCGATTTCTGACTTATTTAATAACGATTTTGAATTAATTAAATCTCAAAAAAGTATTCACAAGACACCATTTAGCACTTCACAGGAATTTTTGTTTTCAAAATTCAAAAAGAAATAATTCTAATTTGATAATGGAATAAATACTGCTTTTAGATCAGGATCTTTTGTAAATGAATCTATAGGAAACATTGGCCTTTTAATTCTTTTATAATCTAATCTAAAAAGATCTTGGTCAACTCCACCTGGTGTTAAAGCCATTATCCACCCTTTATTTATATCGTAAAGTTCAGGAACTAAGTAACCGATTTTAACAACGACAATATTTGATTCACTTGGTTTTAAATTCAAATCTGTAAAATCCTTTATGTAGTGATAAGGCTTTCTTTTTTCGGTGACAATAACGTTAATGCTACCTGTTTTGATCACTAATTCAGTTTTGGCATTTACATCTCCCTTTTTAATAGATTTAATTATACCCTTTAAAAGAATAGGAGCGGAGTATCTGTTATCTACTTCAGCACCAACATATCCTTCAACATAATCTCCAATATTTAATTTCAAAGCTTTTTTTATTAGTTTAGGACCTGGAATTGAGGCATATATTAATGATGGACCATTTTCATTTTTAAATTCTTTTCTTTTTAATAATTTATCCAGTGTCCATGTAACATCTCCAGCTCCTCCTGCTGTTGGATTGTCACCCATGTCACTTATTATAAATGGTTTGGTCTTGCTTTCTAAAGCTAAGTTTACACTCTCTTCTAAAGTTCCAACGGGTGCTACAAATTCAAATTCATTTTTTACATCCCAAAAACTTTTTGCTAAGTACTCTGAAGATTCTTTAACTGCTTCTTTATTATCTCCGTAAACAACAACTACTCCGTGATTTCTTGGTTCATCAGCCCAAGGATACCCCATCCATATCGCAGCATCTATAACACCCTCTTTTTTAGTTTCTGGATTTACTTTTGCATATAAACTTTTTCCAGGTTCTATTCTAGTACTAGTTTTTTCACCTGGCAACAAAATAGGAACTTCAATTCTTGACTTGTATAACGGTTTTCCTTTTCCAGATTCTAACCTATCAAGCAAGTTAGTGACTGCCCTTCTTTTTGACTCAATTGCATCTTCATGAGGAGCCATTCTATAACAAGTTATTAAATCTGATTCTTTGGTTAGTTCATGTGAAACATTTCCATGTAAATCCATTGATGTTGATATTAACGTGTTGTATCCAACAACTTCTCTAACTCGTTTTATAAAATTTCCTTCTGGATCATCAATTCCCTCAACACTCATTGCGCCATGAATATCAAAAAACAATCCATCGTATGGCAGATTCTCTTTCAATCTTTTTAATGTTTGAGTTACTAATGACTCGTAAGCTTCTCTTGTCACTATTCCACCAGGAAGAGCATGACCTCTTAACGTAGGAATCCATTCTGCTCTTTGTCTGTTAATAGAATCTTTTTTTAAAAATGGGTAGTAACTAAAAACATCATCTCCGAATCTAGCTTTAAAGTCAGATTCTAAAGTTTTTGCAGGTGAGAAAGTACTTGATTCTATAGCAAGTCCTGCTATTGCAATTCTTGGTTTTTGTACTTCATTACAACCGTATAATATTGTGATTAATAATATTGACACAAAAAAATTCTTCATGATTGTTAATTTTAATTCCTCTAAATTTAAAGATACAAATTTTAAAAAAATGATAAGACAGACTTTTTTTTATTTATTAATTCTAATGATTTTTAATTCATGTTCTAAAGACACTGTAATTTCAAGTCTTGAAATAAATCCAGTTTTAATTGATTCAGAAATAAACATTAGAGCTTTAGAAATTAAAAACAACAGGGTATATTCTGCAACTTCAAACGGAACTGTTTTATATTTTGATATAGACAAAAGTGATGTTATTTCAGAAATCACCTATAAAATTGAAAATGATTCAATTGTTCCAAATTTCAGATCTTTGGCTGTAACAGAAAAGGATGTTTTTACTATTTCAATTTCAAACCCAGCTCTATTATTTAAAAACGGTAGACTAGTGTATAAGGAGGAACATCCAAAAGTCTTTTACGATTCAATGGAGTTTTGGAATAATAATGAAGGAATTGTAGTTGGAGATTTTACTGATAATTGTATTAGTGTTTTAGTTACTCGAGATGGGGGAGACTCTTGGAATAAGCTAGATTGTTCTGTTTTTGGAGATATAAAAGATTCAGAAGGTTTTTTTGCAGCTAGTGACACTAATATTTCCATTATTGATGACTATACTTGGATTGCAAGTGGAGGAATTAATAGCAGAGTTTATTTTTCAAAAGACAAGGGTAGGAGCTGGGAAATTTTTAATACTCCAATTTTACAAGGAGAATCTACAACAGGTATATTTAGTATTGATTTTTATGACAAGAAGAATGGTTATGCTGTTGGAGGAGACTATACTAAGCCTGAAATAAATAGCTTAAATAAAATTATTACTAGTGATGGTGGAAAGACTTGGAAATCAATTGCTGATAATCAAAATCCAGGGTACAGAAGTTGTGTTCAATATTTTCCTAATAGTGATGGAAAAAAATTACTTGCAGTTGGTTTTGATGGAATTGACTATTCGTCTGACAGTGGAATGACTTGGAAACATTTTAGTGATGAAGGCTATTATACCGTAAGGTTTTTAAATGATACTGTCGCTTTTGCAGCAGGAAATGGAAAAATATCAAAACTTTATTTTAAGTAGTTTCTTTATGGGACAAACTAAAACATCTTTAATTACAACAATTTCTCAAAAGTATTATACTACATTAAATAGCAGCTTAATTTTCAATAAAAAAAGCCCTAGTAACTAGAGCTTTTTTTAATAAAATTTATATAAGATTGTTTTAATTTTCGATTTGCATCATTTTTACTTGTGCTGGAACTAAAGCCAATTCTTGGTTCATCAAAGTAGGGTCAAATAAATGTACTTCTTCAACGATTTCGCCATTTTCCCATCTAAATGATATATGAGCAGGAAATTCAATTAGGTTTCCACTTGTTTTACCAACTGCTGACCATTTAAACCATGTATTAGTCCATGTTTGTCCACTTTCATATGCTTTGGTTTCAACATATATAGGTTCATCTGCACCTTGTATATTAAGCATTTGAATATTATCAAAAGCAGCATGTTGAACTCCAATTAATCCAATTAGTTCAGAAAGTGGAGTTTGTTCCACACTTCCAAGAAATAAAACGATTTTATCATCATCAGCCCAAAGTTTTTTTAACCCATCAATATCATTGTTTAGATAATGTTCGTAATGTCCTCTAATTGCATTTGATTTTTCATCTTCAAATTCAACGATAGTAACGCCAGTTTGATTACAACCAACAGTTGTGATAATAATTAATAGTAATAATAGTTTTTTCATAATATTTAATTTTTATAGTTCAGGTTTACTAAATTGATTCATTACGGTAATTTTGTCATTCTCAATTCTAAAGGATTCCATATAATTTGTAGTTACGCCACTAGATCCTGCAGAATCCCAAATTAAAACCCATTCATGGCCTTCTTCAGAAACTACAGAAATGTTTGCTCCAACCGAGTATTCAGAAAAAACTCCCGATCTGAAAGCTTCATCATAAAGTGTTTTAAACTCTTCGATTCCCTCAGTTGTTGATCCGTCACCGTGATAAACAACTATGTCATCAGACATATAACTATAGGCTTTATCAATTTCTATATCCATTATGGCTTT
>Ga0209830_10001973_pt1 | contig 17165 bp, 19 predicted proteins | sample ArcticOcean_MG_C_12_FD_187439 | JGI IMG/M metagenome (GOLD analysis project Ga0209830, IMG submission 187439) | Marine microbial communities from western Arctic Ocean - ArcticOcean_MG_CB8_130 (SPAdes) (version 2) | ecosystem: Environmental > Aquatic > Marine > Oceanic | place: Arctic Ocean...
AGTATTGGTGTTTGAAATTCTAAAAACCCTAATTTAAACATTTCATTCCTGATAAATGAAATAACTTTTGATCTTAAAATAATGTTATCATGAATTTTTTTTCTTCTTAAATCTAAAAATCTATATTTAAGCCTAATTTCTTCTGCATATTCTTGGTCACTAAATACAGGCATTGGAAGTTCTTTGCATGTGCCAAGTACTTCAAATTTATCAATATTAACTTCTATTTGACCCGTTTGAAGTTCAGCATTAATAGTATCGACACTTCTTTTAATAACTTTTCCATTTATCTTAATTACACTTTCTAACTGAATTTTTTCTAATAATTTAAAACTCTCATTGCTTTTATCAATAATGCATTGAGTCAATCCATAATTGTCCCTTAAATCAATAAATAAAAGATTTCCATGATCCCTTTTTTTATTAATCCATCCTGATAATATAATTTCTTGTCCACTGTTATCTTTATTTAATTCGCTACAATTATGTGTTCTATACTTATTCACTTATTCCTCTAATGCCTCATTGATAATCTTAAAGTCGATTGATTTTTTCTTTTTTAAACTAATCTTGTCAATTTTATATATGAATTCAAATATTTTGCCATACGATCTCTCAATTCTTTTAATAATAAAATCAATCAATTTTTTGTCTAAAGTAATCTGTCTATCGGATAAATTTTTTAGTATTAAAGCAAACATTAATTCATCATCAGGGTTTCCAATTTTTGCTAAAAGGCAGTTTTTAGTTCTTGATTTAAGGTCTTCTAGTTTAAAATTAATTTCAGCTATTGGCTCTAAAGATGTAATTATTAAAAATTTATTATCTTGATCAATTATATTAAAGAGAGTGTAAATAAGCTTTTCATTTACATCTAAGTTTAAATTTTCAAGAACGACGTTTTGATAAGGTTTAATTGTTCTTAAGTTTTCATCGTTGAGAAAATTTGATTCAAACCTTATGCCATTAAATTTTTTTAAAAAAATATTAGTTAAATGAGTTTTTCCAGAAAATTTATCGCCACTTATATTTAAGAAATTTTTTTCCCATTTAGGCCACTTATTTATTAATTCAAAAGAAAAAAAGTTACTTTTACCAACATAAAAATCATCATCTCTAAAGTTTTGCTCGTAGTCAAAATCAAGTAACAATTGATTTAAACTTTTCATTTAACAGACCAAACATTGTTTTCCATAACTAGCTCAAGATTTCTATTATTCATATCATTAAAAAAAAAATTTGGGGAGCCATTATAAATTACTCGATATTGAATGTGCATGTTATTAAAATTTAATATATAAAAATTTGATATCAAATCATTACTAGCAAGTAGCTCTTCTAGTTTCTTAATCTTTTTATAATCTTTTGATTTTACAGATATAGTTAGGGGAAGTTTTATAGAAGTATTGATTTCATTATTTTTTTTCCATTCATCTTCATAAATATTTTTTAAATTGTTTAAAATTTTATTGAAATCTTTTACATTAGTTAGATTGCTGTTAAAATACTTTTGATTATTTATTTTAAGAGAATTATTTAAATTAATTTTTGAAAGTATTTTTACTTCATTTTTGTTTTTATATATTATTAAAATTATATAATCTTTTAAATCATATTTTGTTATTAAATTTATAAAGTCATACGTTTCAATAGAATTAGACATTTCTTGAAGTTTATTTAAATCTTCAAGATCTTCGCTTGGTAATAGGTAATTTAATAATTGATAATTTTTTTTTTCCTCATTCCATTTATCATAAAAAATATTATCATTGAATAAATAAATACTATCTGTTTCCGTGTCTACCAATATTGGTACCAACAAAACTTTATTAACTATTGGAATTGATGGAAAAATATTTTTTTTCTCTAAAAAGTTTAAAATATTTTTTTTATTAAATCTAGTTTCAAGTTTTGCAGAATATTCGTTATTAATAAATTTCTCATTACTAATGGTGAAAGAATCAATCATGGCTTTGAGTTCTTTTATTGAAATATTTTTAACTTTATTTTTATCACCAGAGGTTGTAATCATAGAAAGTAAATTTAAAAAAGATTTCTGGAACCCGTCATCTATGACACGACTTTTCTTAAAATTTAGGTCAAATGGAGATGAAATTTCAATATCAGATACTTTAAAAGTATTTGCATGCAAATAAGTTGTGGAAAAAATTATTATAAATAGAACGAATGAAATAAAAAATATATATACTTTTTGTAATCTTAATAATTTATTAATAATTTGCATATTTTATACTAATGAGAAAAGAAAAATTTACCTATGAAAAAAGTGGTGTAAACATAAATGCAGCAGACAATTTTGTTAAATACATATCTACTATCTCATCAAATAATAAAGGCAAAAAAAAGTTTAATAATATTGGTGGTTTTGGTTCAATTTCTAGTATTCCAAAAAATTTGAAAAATCCTAAAATTGTAGCATGCACTGATGGTGTTGGAACAAAGCTAGAGATAGCAAATGTGCTTAATAAATACGACACAATCGGTATAGATTTAGTTGCTATGAGCGTAAACGATTTAATTGTTCAAGGAGCAAGACCATTGTTATTTTTAGATTATATTTCAATTAATAAAATTGATTTAAATAAATTGAAATCCATACTTCAGGGAATAGTAAAAGGCTGTAAAATTTCTGATTGTGAATTAGTTGGTGGGGAAACTGCGGAAATGCCTGGTACCTATGAAAAGGGTAAGTTTGATATAGCTGGTTTTGCTGTTGGCATAGTAGATGAAAAAAAAATTTTGCACAAAAAAAATATTAAAAAAAATGATTTGGTGTTAGCAATACCTTCAAGCGGAATTCACTCTAACGGTTATTCCTTAGTTAGATATGTTTTGAAAAAAAAAAAAATTAATTTAAAAAATAATAAATTTTTAAAAAAAGAATTACTAAAACCAACTAAAATTTACGTAAAAGAGGTTTTAAGTTTAATTGATAATAATCTTATAAATGGGTGTGCAAATATCACTGGTGGTGGACTAGCTGATAATATCAAAAGAATAATTCCAGATAAATTAACTGCCAATATTGATTTAAACAAAATTAAAACTAACAAAATTTTTAAATGGTTAAAGCAAAATAATATTGAAGACAAAGAAATGTTAAAAACATTTAATTGTGGAGTAGGTTTTTGTTTAATAATTAATCCAAAAAATTTGAATAAAATCACAAAATTCTTTACTAAAGAATTTAAGCCCTATATTATTGGTAAAATCGATTCTGGAAAAAATAAAGTTAAGCTAAATGGAAAAATTGACTGGTCTTAAAAAAGTAGAAACTGCAGTTTTTATTTCGGGAACAGGAAGCAATTTGAATAATATAATAAAATTTTCTAAATTAAAAAAATCTCCTATTTCAATAGATCTGATAGTTTCTAATACTCATCTTGCAAAAGGCTTAAAATATGCCGATCAATTTAAAATTAAAAGGAAAATATTTAACTTTAGAAATTATAAACAAGCTGAAAAAAATATATCCATATTACTAAAAAAAGAAAAAATAAAATTTATTTGCTTGGCGGGTTTTATGAAAATTTTATCTAAAGAATTTATAAAAAAATTTGATGGAAAAATAATTAATATTCATCCCTCTTTACTTCCTAAATACAAAGGACTTAACACACACAGTAGGGCAATTAAAAACAAAGATAAATTAACTGGTTGTACAGTTCACTATGTAAATTCAAAGTTAGATTCTGGGAAAATAATATTACAAAAAAAAATTAAAATATCAGCTAGAGATAATCCTACTTCTTTGGCAAAAAAAGTTTTGAAGCAAGAGCACAAATTGTACCCAGTTGCTATTATGAAAATTTTTAATTAATCTTTAAAAAAGAAATCAATTTCTATTTTTGCATTTTCAACACTATCAGAACCATGAACGGAGTTTTTATCAATAGAAATTCCATATTTTTTTCTTATAGTTCCTTCCGCAGCATCTTCTGGCTTAGTCGCACCCATTAATTCTCTATTTCCCAAAACTGCATTTTCTTTTTCAAGCACCATTACAACTATTGGTCCTGATGATAAATATGCACATAAATCGTTATAAAAAGCCTTTGTTTCATGAACTTTATAAAACTGCTCTGCTTCAGATTTTGCTATTTGGATTTTTTTATCTTTAACAATATTAAAACCTTTGTTTTTAAACATTTCCTTAATTTCATTATCCAAATTTCTTTCTACCGCATCTGGTTTAATAATTGATAGTGTTTGTTCTGTATTACTCATAATCATCCTCTATTAGTTTGTTTAATAATCTTACTCCATAACCAGTTGCTCCACCTGAATTTAAAGCACCACCATATTTTGAAAAAGCCATACCAGCTATATCTAAATGAGCCCATGGTGTTTTGTTTAGAATAAATCTTTGTAAAAATTGCGCAGCAGTTGTTGATCCTGCTCCACCAACATAATTTATATTTTGCATGTCAGCATTTTTTGAATCTATAAGTTTATCAAAGTTTTTATGTAGAGGCATTCTCCACAATTTCTCATCAACTCTTTCACCCGCTGTCAATAATTGTTTTGATAATTTGTCATTATTTGAAAACAGCCCAGCATATTCAGAACCTAATGAGACTATTATGGCACCTGTTAAAGTTGCTAAATCAACCATAAATTTAGGTTTAAATTTTTTCTCAGTAAATGTTAAGGCGTCAGCTAAAACCAATCTACCTTCTGCATCTGTATTTAATACCTCTATTGTTTTACCACTGTAAGATTTAACAATGTCACCAGGTCTTTGCGCATTACCCCCGGGCATATTCTCTACAAGTCCTACAACACCTACAGCATTAATTTTTGATTTTCTTAAAGCTAAGTTTTTCATTAACCCAACCACTGTAGCCGAACCAGCCATATCATAAGTCATATCTTCCATAAACTTTGCGGGTTTTAGTGAAATACCACCTGTATCAAAGCACACTCCTTTGCCAACAAATGCTAAAGGTTTAGTATTATCTTTTAATCCATTCCATTCCATTGTTACTAAGTAAGTACCCCTGATGCTACCTTGGCCAACACCTAGCAATGCATTCATTCCTAGTTTTTTTAATTTTTTCTCATCATATATGTTTATTTTTAAACCAATTTTTTTTAATGATCTTAATCTTTTTGCATATTCATCTGGGTGTAAAATATTTCCTGGTTCTGACACAAGGTCTCTTGCAAAAAAAATTCCTTCTTCTAACGCTTTAAATCTTAATTGATTTTGAGCAGATATTTTATTTTTACTTCCAATGACATTCACAGAAATAAGTCTTTTATCTTTTTTTGATTTATAAATGTTAAACTGATACGATCTTAATTTTAATCCATGCAGGAAATATCCTAAAAAATTTTCTGTTTTACTATTTATGGTATCAGAGTTTACAAAATAGTCGTTTTTCTTATCATAATTTATGTAAGCATGAAATTTAGCTCCTAAACTTTCTATGTCAGAAGTTTTCAAATCTTTTTTAACGGACACTAAATATATTGTTTTTTTTGAGTTAATTTCAAAAAAAAGTAAGTTTTTTTTTAAATCACTATTTTTTAGCATGTCATTTAAATAAGAAAATTCTGTATTGGATACGTGTTTTTTTAAACCATTTATATTGAAATTTTCATCAACAAATAAGACAAGATTAGTTGTCAGTTTTTTCAAACCACTATTTTTATAGTTAATTACAATAGACATAAATTTTTAATACACTCCATACTGGTTGAGTGCTATATATGAATAAAATTATTATATTTCAATGAAAAAATTACTTTTCCAAAAATTTATTCAGGATAATTTTAAATTATTTTTGATCGTTATTTTGTCTATTGGCTCTATTGTGTGGATAATACAGTCAGTAAACTTCTTAGACTTTGTGACAGAAGATGGGCATAGTTTTAAAATCTATTTATATTTCAGCTTACTTAACTTTCCAAAAATCTTACACCGAATACTTCCTTTTATTTTTTTTATTACCTTATTTTATCAAATTATTCGTTATGAAAAAAATAATCAATTGTTAATTTTTTGGATACATGGCGTAAAAAAAATTCAATTAGTAAATATAATAATAGTGTATTCAGTTTTATTAGCACTCGCTCAAATAGTTTTAGGAGGCTTTATATCTCCAAAAAGTCAAGATACTGCAAGAAGTTTTATTAGAAACTCAAATTTAGATTTCTTTGCGTCCATTATAAGTCCTGGAAAATTTGTTGATACTGTTGAAAATCTAACAATTTTTATAGAAAAAAAAAATAAATTTGATTTATATGAAAATATTTATTTAAAAGATGATTTGAATAATAATGAAGAAGGAGTTAGGTCTCAGATTATTTTTGCAAAAACAGCTAAGTTGATTAATGATAAAGACAGAAGATATTTTAAGCTACTTGATGGCAAATTGTTAAAACTAAAAGATAGAGAAATAGAAACTATTGAATTTGAATCTATTAATTTTGACTTATCAAAATTTATAACAAAAACTACAACTTTTCCAAAGCTTCAAGAAGTAAGCACAAGAATATTAATAAAGTGTATTGTTAACGAATATAATGGTGAGCTACATAAATTTAAAGATTACAAATACATAAGTTGTAATAAAAACGCTGTTGTTGAAATCAAACAAGAAATTTTAAAAAGATTTTATTCACCTATTTATATTCCTGTGATTGCTTTAATTACATGTTTACTAATTTTAAGATCAAAAGAAGATAAAAAATATGAATTTTTAAAACTTTTATTATTTTCGATAATATTTTTTGTTATTATTATTTCAGAAGTTTCATTAAGATATTCATCCAATAATACAATAAATATGTTATTTTTTACCCTGTTTCCAATTTTTCTTTTTTTTTCTGCTTATTATATTCTAATCAAAATTACTAATCACAAAACTTAATTATGATAGCTGTTTATAAAAAATATTTAATAAAAAAATTTCTAAGAAAATTAATTAATGTTTCGTTGGTTTTTTTATCATTAATAATTGTTTTAAATATCTTCGATGAAATTTCTTTTTTTGAAAATTTAAACGTTAACTTTTTTATTCCATTTTTTTTAACATTTTCGAGCGCTCCTTCAACTTTATTTGAAATTTTTCCATTTGTTTTTTTAATTTCATCTTTATTATTTTTTCTTGATTTGATTAATAACAATGAGCTTGAGATACTTAAGGTTAATAGCTTACAAAACATAAAAATTATTATGATATTATTTTTTACTTCAATGATTGTTGGTTTATTTTTGATTACTTTTTATTATAGTTTTTCATCTAAATTAAAATTTATATATTTGGATATAAAGAGTAAATATACAACAGATGGAAAATATTTAGCAATGATCAATGAAAATGGAATATGGATAAAAGATGAAATTGAAGAAAGCATTTATATAATTAACGCACAAAGAGTTGATAAAGGTCTGTTAAAAGATGTTTTTATTAGTCAATTTAATCTTAAATTTGAACTGACAAATACAATCATTTCTAATTCAGTTGATATAACTACAAATGAATGGTTAGTTTTTGATCCCATCACTACTAATGATTATGAAAATTTAATTCAAAATAATACTCTCAGATTAGATACTCATTTTAATTTAAAAAAAATTAATCAGATATTTAATGATTTATCGTCACTAAATATATTTGAGTTAAACAAATTATCCAAAGATTATAAGGAATTAGGCTCTTCAACTTCTGAAATTAACTCTCATTTGAGTAAAATTTACGCATATCCAATTTATTTATCTTTAATGACCGTTTTTTCATGTGTAATTATGCTTAACATTAAAAAAAACAAACCCATGATTTTTTATTTGATATTAAGTATATTCCTGTCAGTAGTTATTTATTATTTTAATGTTGTATTTAATTTACTTGGTAAAACTGATAAAATTCCGATTTATGCCTCAACTTTGATGCCACTTTTTTTATTATTAGCTTTTATTTCTATTGGATTAATCAGAATAAATGAAAAATAAATATTTTTTTATAATATTGTATCTCTTACTCCATACAATAAATGGTGTTTTGGCAAATGAAATTATTTTTCAAAGCAAAGATATTAATATTCTGGATAATGGCAATAGGATTATCAGCAATCAAGGTGTTGCACGATCCCTTGATCACGGTTTAACAATTAAAGCAGATAATTTTGATTATAATAAGAATGTTTCTACTTTAATAGCTACTAAAGATGCCATAGCTACACTTACCAAAAAAAACATAGTTATAAATGCAGATAAACTTATCTATAATAAAAATTTATCAACATTAGATGCAATTGGAAATGTTAAAATTTATAATTCTACCAATGATATTTCAATAATTTCAAATAAAATACTTTATGATATCAATAAAAATACAATTGAATCTATATCACAATCTGAAATTAAAGATAAATTAGGAAATCACTTTTTAAGTGAATACTTTATTTATACACTAAATAATAACTTGATCAAATTTGATGATTTAAAATTTACTGATGTCGAAAAAAATATATCTCAAATCAATAAGGCTTTCATAAATATTGAATCTAAAAAATTAATAGGAAAGGATATTTCAATTGATTTTAATAATAAAAGTTTTGATAAAAATAATGAGCCAAGATTGAAAGGAAATTCTATTATTGTTAAGTCTGGTAATTCTTTATTTACAAAGGCAGTATTTACCACATGTAAAAAAAATGATGACTGCCCTCCTTGGGAATTATCAGCAAAAGAAATAAAGCACGACAAAAAAAAGAAAACTATTTATTATAAAGATGCTTGGCTAAAAATTTACGATAAACCAGTTTTTTATTTTCCAAAATTTTTCCATCCTGATTTTACTGTAAAAAGACAATCGGGTTTTTTAATGCCCTCTTTTAAGAGTTCTAGCAATATTGGCACGTCATTCAACCTTCCTTACTACCATGTCATATCTGATAATAAGGATTTTACTATACGGCCTAGATTTTATGCTGATGAAAAATTATTAATACAATCTGAGTACCGACAAGTAAACTCTAATTCAAATCACTCAATAGACTATAGCTTTTTCAATGGAAAAAATGAGTCGAATAAAAGTCATTTTTTTTTGAATACTTACAAGGAGTTGAATTTTTCTTACTTTGAAGATAGTCAATTAGATATTAAATTAGAACAAGTAACGAACGATTCCTATTTAAAAGTTTACGATATTAAATCTCCTATAATTAATAGCTCTAGCTCTTTAGAATCTTCTATTAAAATTGCAGCCAGTAAAGAAAATTTATCTTTAGACTTGGATTTTCAAGTCTTTGAAAGTTTAGCAACAGAAAAAAAAAGTGACAAGTATGAGTATGTTCTTCCCAATTATAATTTGCTCAAAGAGTTTAGACAAATTGATCAATTAAGTGGAATTTTCTCATTAAACTCTACTGGATCTTTAAAAAATTATAATACAAATGTTTCTGAAAAAATTATGATTAATGATTTTTATTTTAAGTCACATCCTAAATTTAATGGAAATGGAATTGAAAGTAAGTATAATTTTTTAGTAAAAAATACTAACACAAATTCTGAAAATTCATTAAAATATGAAAAAAATTCTAAACATGATTTTACTACATTAGTTGAATATAATTCTACATACCCTTTAAAGAAGACAACTCAAGATTATAGCAATATAATAAAACCTAAGATTTCCTTAAGATATAGTCCTAATAATTCAAAAAATTTAAGAAATGAAGAAAGAAGAATAGATACTAATAATATTTTTTCTTTAAGCAGGGTGACGACGAGTGATACCATTGAAGGTGGGGCCTCTTTAACTTATGGGACACAATTTTTGAAAACAGACCTCAAGGGAAATGATTTATTAGATATGAGTATTGCTAATGTGATTAGACTAGAAGAAAATAAAAACCTTTCTATAAATAGTTCTTTGGGTGAAAAAATGTCTGATGTGTTTGGTAGTATAAATTTTAGTCCAAATGACATTCTTACAACAGGTTACGATTTTGCAATAAATAATAATTTTGTAGATAAAAATTATGAAATATTTAAAGGAGAGATCAAAATAAATAATTTTGTTACAGAATTTGATTATTTAAATGAAAATAATACAGTGGGAAAAAGCAGTTTTTTATCACACAAAACCTCATATAATATAGATAGCTCTAACTCATTAAGTTTTAAGACTAGAGAGAATAAAACAACTAAAATCACAGAATTTTATAATTTAATTTATCAATACCGTAATGATTGTTTAATAGCGGCTATTGAATATAATAAAGATTATTATACAGATAAAGATCTAAAACCATCAGAAAATATTTTTTTAAAATTAACCATAATACCCTTTGGCCAAACAAGTAGTCCAGATTTAAAAAATTAATGAATAAAATAAAGATTATATCAATATTAATTCTATTAATAATTATAAACTCAAAATCTTACTCAAAAGAAAATTTATTCATTGTTTATACTGTTAATGATGAGTTAATAACCAGTGTAGATTTAAAAAAAGAGTCTAACTATTTAGTTGCATTAAATAATCAATTAAAAAATTTAAGTGAAAAAAAAATTTTAGAAATTGCTAATGAATCTATTCTGCGAGAAACTATAAAAAAAATAGAACTAAATAAATTTTTTGATTTAAATAAAAAAAACCCATTGGTTGAAAACTACATTAAAGAATTTTATCTAAGATTAAACTTAAAAAATGAAGAAGAATTTCAAAAATATTTAAATGATTATGGGTTATCTATTGATTTTATTAAAAAAAAAATTCAAATTGAACTTACATGGAATAAATTAATTTATGAGATGTTTAAAAATCAGCTCCAGATTAATGATGAAAAAATACGTAAAGAAATTGCTTCAAGTAAAAATGATACAAATGAAAAACAATACCTATTATCAGAAATAGAATTTGAAATTAAAAATAAAGATGCCTTCAATGAGAAAAAAAATAATATAAATAAAAGTATAAAAGAGATTGGCTTTAAAAATTCAGCCAATATTTACAGTATATCAGATAGTTCAAAATTTGGAGGTGAAATAGGATGGATTGCTGAAAAAAAACTTTCAAAAAAAATTTTTAATAAACTTGTCAATTTAAATATTGGCGAATACACAAATCCAATTAGCACTGGGACGTCATTTATAATATTGAAAATAAATGAAGTAAGATACGAAAAAAAAATAGTTAATATTAAGCAAGAAGTCAAAAAAAAAATTGAATTTGAAACAGATAGACAGCTTAAACAGTACTCTAAGATTTATTATAACAAGGTTAAAATTAATACAAATATAAATGAGCTATAAACCTATTATAATTGTAGCTGGTGAGCCCAATAGTATATTTTTTGAAATCTTTTTTAAAAGTATCAAAAAAAACTATTTTAAGAGTCCTTTAATAATTATTGCTTCAAAAAAATTATTGACTGAACAGATGAAGATATTGGGTTTTAATTTAAAAATAAATTTGATTAATGACAATTATTCTAAAATAAATAATTTAGATAATAAGAAAATTAATATTATAAATGTTAATTACAATTTTAAAAAACCATTTGAAAAAATTTCAAAAAAATCAAATGATTATATTTCTGAATGTTTTGAATTGGCCCTTAAGATAATAAAAAAGAATAAATATTTAAAACTTATTAACGGCCCTATTGTAAAAAAAAATTTTTTAAATGGAAAATTTTTAGGTATCACAGAGTATTTAGCAAAAAAAACTAACAAAAAAAATGTAGTAATGGTGATTTATAATAAAAAACTATCTGTGAGTCCAATTACGACACACTTGCCTCTAAAAGAGGTACATAAAAATATAACAACAATAAAAATTATCAATCATATTAAATTAATTAAAGATTTTTATAAGAAGACATTTAAAAAAGATCCTAAAATTGCAATTACTGGTTTAAATCCACATTGTGAAAGTAATTATAAAACAAGTGAAGAGGATAGAATTATAAAACCTGCGATCAATATTCTTATTAAAAAAAAATATAAAGTAAGTGGTCCTTTTGCAGCTGATACAATATTTACTAAAGATCAGTCAAAAAAATATGATATAATTGTTGGAATGTATCACGATCAAGTTTTAACGCCTGTAAAAACTTTATTTGAATTCGATGCAATTAATATCACCTTAGGATTACCTTTTTTAAGAATTTCACCTGATCATGGACCAAATATATCGATGCTAGGTAAAAATTTATCTAATCCTAAAAGCTTAATCGAAGCTTTAAAATTTTTAGATAAATAAGTGCATATTAAAGCTAAAAAAAGTCTAGGCCAAAATTTTTTAATTGATCGTAATATTCTTGAACAAATTGTTGATACTATTGAGGTTAAAAATAAAGAGATACTTGAGATAGGCCCAGGTAGTGGGAATCTAACATCATATATTCTTAAAAAAAATCCCAAAAAACTTTATGTTATAGAAAAAGATGATGCCTTAGCGCTTTTATTAAAAGAAAGATTTAATGATGAAATAAGCATTATTAACGATGATGTTTTAGGAGTATCTGAGGATAAAATTTCTGACGAAAAATTAACTGTCTTCGGCAATCTACCCTATAATATATCTACTGAGATTCTTTCAAGATGGGTTGTAAATTTAACAAAAAATTTTTGGTTTGAAGGTTTGGTATTAATGTTTCAAAAAGAAGTTGCTGATAGAATTATTGCACAATGTAACACATCTAAATATGGAAGATTATCTATTCTATCAAATTGGAAACTTAATATAAAAAAAATAATTGATATAAGGCCTGAAAGCTTCTCACCAAGACCCAAAATAAATAGCTCATTATTATTATTTACTCCTAAAAAAAACTTTTTTGAAATTGGCAATCCCAAAAATCTTGAAATGATTACACGAGTTTTTTTTAGTCAAAGAAGAAAAATGTTAAAAAAGCCATTCAATCAAGTCTTTAAAAACTCTAAAGAAGTTTCTGAAAAATTTAATATTGATCTAAATTTAAGGCCTCAAAACTTAGAACCTGAAATATATTTTAACCTTGTTAAAGAATATGAAAGCCTAAGAAGTTAATTTATTAACATGCTTTCTAATATATTCTTTATCATAATCCTTAGGTCCATTGTTAATTTCAGCTTCAATTAAGTTGTTAATTTTAAAATAACAATCATTCAGATTGTCATTTATAATTACATAGTCATAATTGATCCAATGTAAAACATCTCTACTAAATTCTTTCATTCTCTCTTCTACAATTAATTTATCTTTCATGTCTCTATTTGATAGCCTTTCAAATAAAACTTTTTTACTTGGAGGTAATATAAAAAAAGTAATTAATTTGTAATTTAGTTTTTTATTTTTAATTTGATCAGCTCCCTGCCAATCAATATCAAATATTACATTCTCACCTTTTTCTAATTTTTCTATGACCGGTGCTCTTTTTGTTCCATAAAAATGATTAAATACTTTTGCATATTCCAGAAATTCTTCATTTTTTATTAATTTTTCGAATTTTTTGTGATCAACAAAATAATAATCTTGTTCAACAATTTCGTTTATTCTTGGTTCTCTAGTAGTGTGAGATACTGATATTTGAAAAAAATTTTTTTTTGATAGAAGTTTAACTAAAGTAGTTTTTCCCGCCCCAGATGGGGATGATAAAATTACCATTATCCCATCTTTTTTTATGGACATTTAATTTTTAGTTAGCCTTGCCTTCAATAAATTTAACAGCATCGCCAACAGTTAAAATTTTCTCTGCTTGGCTATCTGAAATTTCGGCTCCAAACTCTTCTTCAAACGCCATTACTAATTCAACTGTGTCTAAACTATCTGCTCCAAGGTCGTCTATAAAACTGGATTCATCTTCAATCTTTGCTACATCAATACCTAGGTGGTCTGCAACAATTTTTTTTATTTTGCTTGAAATATCATCTGACATATTGTTCCTTTTTGTTATATTTCGTTAATAGTTTAAAAAGTAGTTTTGTCAACCCAAATACATGCCTCCGTTAACATGTATTGTTTCACCATTAATGTAATCAGAATGGTCCGAGCTTAAAAAAATTACCGTGTTAGCTATATCATGTGGTTTTCCTAGTCTATTAGAGGGAATTTTTGCAATTATTGCTTCTTTATGTTTTTCATCAATCTTATCTGTCATTGCAGTACTTATGAAGCCAGGAGAAATACAATTCACATTTATATTTTTTTTAGCATATTCTATTGCAAGACTTTTAGACATGGCGACAATTCCTGCTTTTGACGCTGTATAGTTTGCTTGACCCACATTGCCGGTGTGTCCAACTACTGATGTAATATTGATAATTTTTCCTGATTTATTTTTTAACATTTTCTTTATTGAATATTTACACATTAAAAAAGTGGAAGTTAAATTAATATCTATAACCTTCGACCACTCTTCTAGACTCATTCTAATTGTTAAATTGTCTTTTGTAATGCCAGCATTATTGACTATACAATCCAGCGACCCACCCAATTTTTCCGTTGCATCATTTATAAATTCTTCAATTTTTTCATGTTGAGAAATATCAAACTTAAGTATTTTGATATTATTAAATTTTTTTTTTAACTCATCTAGTTTTTCAATTTTTGTTCCTGTTGCCAAAATATTAACACCATTCTCATAAAGTTTTTCAACTATCGAATTCCCAATACCTCCAGAAGCACCAGTAACTATAATATTTTTATTTTTTAAACTATTCATTTATATTAATTAACTTTATATCTTCCTCAGTATTAATTGCACTAACTTTTACATTTTTGTCAATTCTTTTAATTAAACCTGACAAAACTTTACTGGGTCCTATTTCTATAAATTGATTAACCCCTTTGTTAATCATTAGCAAAACGCTCTCTCTCCAACGTACTCTGTTTTCGATTTGCTTAACCAGTAAATCTTTCAACTCATCTAAATTAGATATCTCTTTGCCAGTTACATTGGAAACAAGGGAATTTTTAGGCTCTTCAAAATTTAATTTTGAAATCTCTTCTTTCATTATAACTGTTGCCTTATTCATTAATTTACAATGGAAAGGAGCACTTACAGGTAGCTTAATGTTTTTAATATTAGCAGCTTTTAAATCTAACATCATTTTTTCTAAGTCATTGATATTACCACTTAAAACAATTTGACCTTCTGAGTTATCATTTGCAACAAAACATTCGTATTTAGATTTATTTTCTTTAATAATATTCTCTATCTTTTCAATTTCAGACCCAAGAACTGCAACCATTCCACCTGCCCCTATAGGAACTGAGCTTTGCATGGCTTTACCTCGAATTTTTAATATTTTTAATGTATTTGAAAATGATAAAGACCCTGCTGATGCTAAGGCAGAATATTCTCCTAATGAGTGTCCTGCAAAAAAACTTGCTTTGTTTAAATCAATATTAAATTCTTCTTTTATTAATTTAAATATTGAGTAACTAACCATAAATATCGCAGGCTGAGTATTTTCAGTGAAATTTAACTCTTCTTTTGGGCCATTTAAGATTAAATTAGATAGAGAAAACCCAAGAGTATCGTCACCTTCTTTAAATAAATTTTGAACTAAACTATACTTATTATATAAGTCTTTGCTCATTCCTACTAATTGTGAACCTTGACCAGGAAAAATGACAGAAAACATTTAAATATCTAAATTTTATTGTGGTTTTAAGTGTTGTAATTCAATTATTATAATAGTATATCCTCACTTTTTATTAAAGAACAATTATGAATTTATACGAACACACAATAGTTGCTAGACAAGATACTGGCACGGCCCAAATCAAGCAGTTAACTGAAAAGTATTCTAAAATAGTAGAGAAAAATGATGGAGAAATAGTTCAAACTGAAGAGTGGGGATTGTTAAACTTAGCCTATGATATTAAAAAAAATAAAAAGGGCACCTACATACACTTTAAAATTAAAGGAGAAGGAAAAATCATCGATGAATTAGAGAAAAATGAATCTATCGATAAAAACCTTTTAAGATATATGACTGTTAGGGTTAAAAAGTTTGATTTAGAGGCAAAATACTTTTCAAGAAAAGATGTTTATGAAAAAAAAGAATATAAAAAAGAATATAATAGAGATTAATTATGCCATCAAAAAAAAGGGTAGGAAATAAAAAAGGTAAACAAAGTAATTTTGCTAAACTTAGTATTTTTCAACCAAATAAATATAAATTTAAAAAATCTTGCCCTCTATCTATTAAAGGTGCGCCTGAAGTTGATTATAAAAATATCAGATTATTAAAAAAATATATGTCTGAAAATGGTAAGATTTTGCCATCAAGAATTACCAATGTTTCACAAAAAAAACAAAAAGAGCTTTCTCTATCAATTAAGAGGGCTAGAAATTTAGCATTAATTTAAATGAAAGTTATACTTTTAGAAAATTTAAGAAGAATTGGATCTATAGGAGAAATTATAGAAGTGAAAAGAGGTTTTGCTAGAAATTTTTTAATTTCAAGTAAAAAAGCACTTTACGCTTCAAAAGAAAACATTGCTGAAGTTCAGAAGATTAAAACTGAATTGGGGAAAAAGGATGTTGAGAAGCAGAAAGAAGCCAAAAAAATTTCAGAACAAATTAATCACAAAGAGTATGAAATTAAAAAACTGAGTACAGAAAACAAAGAACTTTATGGTTCTGTAAAACCAACAGAAATTGCAAAATTAATACTGGATAATGATAAGATTGATATTAAACCTTCAATGATACAACCAATTGTAGAAATTAAATCTATTGGTAAATTTAAGGTTAAAATAATTTTACACTCAACGATAGATTCCGAAATCACGATCAATGTAGTTACGGCAGATACTATTCAATAATTATACATTTTTTTCCCCAGCACATATTTGTTATTCTTTTAGATCTATTTTCAGATAAAGTTTGTATATGGAAAATAATCTCAGCATAGTTAAAGACACCTTTAAAGAGCTTCCTAACAACATTGAAGCTGAACAAGCTGTAATAGGTTCAATATTAGTTCAAAACGAAATATTTGATGAAATAAATACTATCATTTCTAGTGTTAACTTTTATGACCCCATGCATCAAAATATTTTTTCAGCAATTGAAAGTCTTATTTATAAAGGAATGCTTGCAAATCCTATCACTTTAAAAAATTATTTTGAAAATGAAAAAGATGAATTAAATGTTCCTGAATATTTAGTTAAAGTTACAAAATTTTCTAC
>Ga0209830_10001978_pt1 | contig 17112 bp, 11 predicted proteins | sample ArcticOcean_MG_C_12_FD_187439 | JGI IMG/M metagenome (GOLD analysis project Ga0209830, IMG submission 187439) | Marine microbial communities from western Arctic Ocean - ArcticOcean_MG_CB8_130 (SPAdes) (version 2) | ecosystem: Environmental > Aquatic > Marine > Oceanic | place: Arctic Ocean...
AACATTTTATAATGGTTTTAAAAAAAGAGGTCGATCAGTGCGTTTTGTTAGGGATTAAAATTCTTGACTCTTGACTCTTTAACGGGCTGCCTTGTGCAGCCCCTTTTTTTATACCATAGGCATATCTTCTTCCTTCAGTTCTGCTATTTCAAGCCCTCGTAAATAGGTCAGACTAACATTTATAGACGAATGCCCCATAGCTTTCTGTAGCTTTAATCTATTCTTCTTCATTTACATCTAAGAACAAAGGCTGTTCTATGAAGCCTTGATTATTATATACTTAGATTTCTTATCTTTGAAATATAAAGCAACTTATTTAACATTATGAAAAAAATCACATTAATTGTATTGATGCTGTTTACAGTATTGAGCTACGCACAAGACATTGAGTTAAATGGAACGGTGAGTGCTCAAAACAATCAAATTAAAAATGTTACTGATCCTACTGAAGATCAAGATGCGGCAACAAAAAATTACACAGATCAGCAGATTCAAAATTTACAAGATCAAATTTCTTTGATGCAAAACCAAATTTCTCAGCTACAGTCTCAGGGTTTTTTTACTGATCAAAATGGTAATATTCATGTGTATCTAACTTATGGAAACCAAGTTTGGACATTACAGAGTGCTAAAGTAATTACTTACCGAGACGGAACACCGATTCCGCAAGTAACAGACCCTGGTGAGTGGGCTAGTGTCACCACTGGTGCTTGGTGCTATTTTGATAATGATTCAACTAAAGGGATACTATATAATTGGTATGCAGTTGCGGGGATACATGATAATGATTCAAATACACCTAATAAGGAATTAGCCCCAGAAGGCTGGCACGTACCCAGTTTAGTTGAGTGGACGTCTTTGGAAAACTTTTTGATAACGAATGGCTTTAATTATGATGGTACAACAGAGCAAAATAAAATAACCAAGTCAATGGCCTCAACAACAGGCTGGTATGACATAAGCTCAACAGATTTAGATATAGGTGAAGGTGACCCAGGTTACGACCAATTAACAAACAATAGTAGTGCCTTTAATGCTTTTCCAACAGGTGGTAGACGTTATAATAATTCGAATTTTTTTAATGAAGGAATTGAAAGTGGTCATTGGAGTTCAACTGAATCTACTGATCAAGAAGGTAAAGCATGGCAATTTCATTTTTACACTGATGGTAATTATACGAGTCTGTTAGAATGGTACAAAAATATGGGTTGGTCAGTTCGTTTTGTAAAAGATTAATAGTGGTTTAATTTTTTAACTAAACCTATAAAAAAAGATATTCTAAAATAGAATATCTTTTTTGTACACAACATAGTCTCTAATTATCTAATTTTTTCTTTGAATAACTTGAAAAGCTCAGAGAGTATACAGAAAGATTATAAAAACTGAAATCCTCAGTTTTTATAATCTTAAAAATTCGTGGAATGAAGTAATTTTTATAAATGAAACTGTTTGTAATTTTGAGATTAGTAAAAAAAGAATTTATATAAAGGCTGAAAAAATTACACGGCACAACAACACATAAAATTAATCGTTAGTTTTAACCTATTTAAGAGAGGTCTTTTGAATTTTATAGACTAGTATTGATACCCTATGGTTAATTCAGTTAAAAAGATTTAATCGTACAGGAATCGTACATATCATAAAACAAGAAAACCGTAAAAATCTACAAATTGGATAATTACGGTTTTACTATGTACACTCTATTGACCTTTTTTCGAACCAAAACATCAATTTATTTAAAAAATTAGCTACTCAAGATTCGTAATAAAATATCGATCGAAAACTAAAAAATAGTCCTATGGATATTCCACAGGGTTCAGTACATCTACAAAATATAATTATAAAAGTTTGATTTGAATCTTGATTTACGAAGCTAATGATATAAATGATTTATAGGTTGAATTTTCAGGATTCAACAGTTGATTTTTCTTTATCATTCTAACTACTTCTATGCCTGATATGGTTCGCTTTGCTGAACCAAATTCTTTGAAGCCTAGACCTAACATTATACGCCATTTTATCATTCGATGGTCCTGCTAAACAATATTATTTAAGTACTTGCACTGCCTTATTTTTATATTTGAATAGTTTCTCCGATTGTATAGTTTTATCGCAGCTGTATTAGACTCACTTTTATCAATGTTTATCAGTTCTGGCTTAACATTTCTTTCTATGGCTTTTATTAAAAATCTTTGAGTGGATATGCGCTGTCTTCTTTTTATTAAAAGGAAATCTACGGTATTTCCTTGTTTATCAGCTGCTCTATACAAATACCTCCATTGCCCTTTTACTTTAACAGAAGTTTCATCCATTCTTCATCTTTTACCAACTATTTTCTTCCTTTTTCTGAATTTCAGCCAACAAGACTCCTGCACACCTATGGCATGAACTCTACCTATTGGAATATAATACGTATCGCCCTTTTTAACTTTTTATATATTTAATATCTCATCTAAAGTTCCATTTTTAAGATGATTCACGTACGACTGCTTTTTAACTTTTTAATTAAACCCAACTATTAATTCGGCATTCTCTTCAGCTTGCATCAAATGCCACATTTCATTTTTACCTAATGAATTATGACGCTGTTTTGATAAGGAATTACTAGGGTGTACTTGAATTGATAATGGTGTTTTAGCATCAATAAATTTTATCAATAAGGGGAAATCATTACCAAAATTCTCATAAATACGATTCCCAACGAAATCACCTTTAAATGTCTAATATTTGCTTGTTATTACTTTTCGCCTTTACTCCAGGCTATTCTGCTACTATTGCCATTGGGTTAGCTTCATAAAGTAGCCTTAATTTAAAAAAGAGAAAAAATTATTTAAAATACTTTTTATGTTATTCCTTATTTTTCTCCTTTTAGCCTTTGATAACTCAAGTGGCATTTGTAACATTAACAACAATAACTTAAATAGAGTTCTCATCCTTTTTATAAACTTTAATATTATTTTTATAGTTTTACTTTTGATGTTTTTTACTGAAAATCAAAAACAATACTCCACATAATAACCATGCTGGCAATGTTACAAAGGATAAGAACACATCAAATTGAATCGAAATGAAATAGAATATTCCAAAACTAATCAACCATGCATAAAATACGGACTTATTAAAAGTAATTCCGGCTACTTCTGCATAATTTTTAGTAATACCAATCTTTTTAGCAAAGAAATGTTCAAAGACAATTATAGCTCCAAACGGTGCTAAAATGAAACCATATAATGCTACAAACCCTAAAAGTTTCATGGCAAAGGCAGGGAATAACCCTGCTATTGTTGCTAAAGCACCTGCTAGCATAGTAACTTTAGCTGTTGATAATTTTGGTAAAATTGCTTGAAAAGCTAAACCTGCTCTATAAATCGTTGGGTTTGCAGTGGTCCATCCGGCTAAAACCACAGCGATAATTCCGAAAACACCAATAGCATTGTGCGCTAAAGGACCAGGAGCAACTGGCGGTGCTTCTCCATTATTTAGGAATGTCAATGCTTCCGGAGATTTTAAATATACGGCATACAATAAGGCCGCAGCAATCCAAGCCATGTAATGACCAACATACATTCCTGCCGCTGTCGTCCATCCTGCTTTTGCTTTTTTAGCAAACCTAAATACAGATAAGTCCGACATACCAATATGCATGGCCCCGTTAGCAAACCATGACCAGATAACGACATGCCAAAAGGTGAATTTTAATTGTCCTGGAAAAGGTTCTGAACCTTCTCCCCAAATATTCCAAAAATCAGAAAAACTACTTACACCCAACTGATTAAGAGCTACAATACCACAAGCTATAAACGCAACAACAATAATTGGAGACATCCAATTAGCTGCCTTTGTTACGGTATCGTAGCCACGTGCTGCAATTATTGATATAACTGCACCAATTAATATAACAATAATTACCCAAGTAAGCCCATTCGGTAACGTATCTGATAATTTTGGCATTGGCATATCAAAAGGAATACCAACGGCCGTTGCCGATACGGTAATCATAGAACCTGCTAAAAAGCAAAATAAAATTCCGTTTGCTAAATTATAACCGGTCACTAATTTTTTACCACAAATTTTTTCTAGTTGAAAATATAAAGTCAGCCTATTTTTAACAGCAATTTCTGCCGTTAAAAAACGCCAGCTTAAAACCGCTAAAAGATTTCCTAATAACAAACCAATAATTAAATCAAACGCACTTACACCGGCTGTTAAAAACAAAGGGCCAATCATAAACTCTGTACCTGCAGCGTGTTCGCCTGCGTACATACCCAAAAAGCTTTTCCAACCTTTTAATTTTGATTTTGGTACTGGCTGTCTTTCAAATTCTCCTCCAGCAATTTCTTCAATTTGATCTGACTCTATGCTAACTTGACTCATATATTTGTGTTGGTTTGGTTGATTATATTAAGTGATTTGGAAAATCTTCTACTCGTTCGCAACAAATTTGTTCCATTACTTGTTGCAGTTCTGTTTTTAATAATGAAATTGTATGATCTCCTCCTTTATTGCCGAGTGCAGAAACTCCGTACATAAAAGAACGTCCCATAAAAGTAAATTTTGCGCCAGATGCTAAAGCTCTTGCCACGTCTGGACCAGAACGAATTCCACTATCCATCATTACTTCTATTTGATCACCATATTTTTCTGCAATTGTTTTTAATGGTTTTATAGATGATTCTCCTGCATCTAGCTGTCTTCCGCCATGATTAGAAACTATAATACCGTCTATACCTATACGTATTGCTTGTTCAGCATCATAATGAGAAGCCACTCCTTTTAAGACCAACTTGCCTTTCCACATATCACGAATTGGCTTAATTTTATGTTCGTTTAAACGTCCAGAAAAAGTATCATTCATAAATTTACCCAATTGATTTAAATCTAGACCTTTTGGCATGTATGGTAATAAATTTGCAAAACTAGGTATGCCGTGTTTTAAGGTTTGTAAGCTCCAATGTGGCCTTCCAAAAGCTTGTAAAATATTATTTAAATTCATTTTAGGTGGCATCGCCAAACCATTTCTAATATCACGCGGTCTAAAACCAAAACTTGGTACATCGCATAAAATAACTAAAACCGGGCAATGTGCAGCTGCTGCCCTACTAATAATATCGTCTCTTAATCTATCTTCGGTGGGATGATATAATTGAAACCAAGATTTACCTTCTGTTAATTCTGATGCTCTTTCTATACTTGTGGTAGTCACTGTGCTTAAAATAAACGGGATGTTATGATTAAAAGCCGCTTTTGCTAGGATTTCTGGCGAATTTGGCCAAATTAATCCTTGCAGACCAATTGGGGAAATACCAAAGGGAGCGTCGTATTCTATACCAAATAATTTTGTTTTAGTTGACGAGCCTCCGTGATTTCTTAAATAATTAGGCTTTAATTGTACTTCTCTTAATTCTGATGTATTTCTGCGTAAATTTACATCTTCATTACAGCCGCCATCTAAATATTCAAAAGCAAATTTTGGAATTTTTTGCTGCGCTCTAGTTCTTAAGTCGTCTATTGACGGGTATCTGGAGTCAAATGTTAAGGTCATAACTAATTATTTTATTATAAAAGGAACATGTTTTTTAAGTGAATAATTTTCTTTTAAGAATTTTGAATTTAATTTTTTATCAGAAATTGAAATTGCAGCACCGAGTGCAGAACCTAAAGAGGCATACGTAGTTCGTAATTTCATACCTCTAAAATAGTGTGATAATAATTTAATATATAAATCATTATTACTAAAACCACCATCAATATATAATCTTTTTATAGTATCTGTACCAATACATTTTTTAATGCTTTCTAGTTGCAGTGCTAATAGTTCTATCATTAATTGATGATAGGCATGCTCAAACTTATGATAGGGAATTTTTGTTTTTTTAGGCATGTTAGGCACCTTAATACTTTCCCATTTAAAACATGGTTGAAAGTCTTTTATAATTTCGAAAAACACATCATAATCAAAAGATACATTTCTATGAAAATCGTCTGAAACCCCAAAATGTTCGTCTAATTTTTTAACCTGAATTTTGTATTCATTTCCTAAAAATAAACGGGTTGCTTTTACTGGTTTTCCATTAATACGCATGTAATTAATAGTGTTTACATCTTCCGTATTATCAGCAATTGGTTTTTCCGTAAACGGATTAAAAACAATGCTCCAAGTACCCGTAGAGACTAATGCAAATTTTTTCTTGATACTTCTTACATACGGTAAAAGTGCGGCAGAACTATCATGAATTCCTACTCCTATTTTAATGCGTTTGCCATTATAATTCATATTTATACTCGTTTCCGTAGAAACAATTGGAGGTAAAATTTTATGTAAATCCTCTGCATAAACCCAGTCATGATAATCTTTTTTATCATAATTCCACAAAGCTGTATGGCAACCAATACTCGTATATTCACTTAAAGGAATGCCTGTAAAAACATAACTTAAATATTGTGGAAGATGTAAAGAGTATTTAATTTTTTTAAAGATTTCTGGCTTTCTATATTTTAACCAATACAATTGAATTCCTGAATTTAGCATGCTTAAATCTGAGCATCCTGTTTGCTTCAAAAACTCTTCTTTTGGACCATGTTTTGCAAAGAAATCGTCTATTAATTTCTGTTCTATCGGTTTAATATAATTGTATAACGGTGTTAAAGGATCCCCATTTTCATCAATATGAACAAAACTAGCTCCATACGTTGAAAAATTAATTGCTTCTACATCAAATTTTTCAGCCTTTAAGATCAGACTAAAAACTTCTTTCAACCATTTTTGTAATGCTGGTAAATTTTCTGTAGGAAAACCATCTTCATCTACAATTTCATCAAAATGTATGTATTCTTTATGAACTTGTTTAAAATCTTCATTAAATAAAAAAAACTTTTTATTGGTTTTTCCAATATCAAAAACTGCAGTAACTTTTTGTTTCATTCTAAATATTATAAACCTGTTGCTACTGTGTTTCTACCTCTTTCTTTTATCAATTGATTTCTAACATCTAAAGATCTGTATGCGTTTATTGGACTAATAACGCCACCCGAATTTAAACGAGCTCTTTCTATTAAAGGACGCACATCTGTTCTGTAAGCACCTTGCAAAATCTCTTGACATTTTACAACATCATTGTCTAATTGCGCTGCTTTTAATTCGTCTTGATCAATTAATAATGCTTTTGCAAACGCTTCTTGAATGGCTTCTAAAGATTGAATTAAATCTTCTAAAGGATCTTTTACATTATGACTCGCATCTATCATCCACGCTAAATCTGGGTTTTGAGGATTGTTTTCCATGCCATAAACCAATTCGTTAAAAATTAAGAATAATGCATACGGTTTAATGCTTCCAACCGTTAAATCGTCATCTCCATATTTACTATCATTAAAGTGAAAACCACCTAGTTTTCCTTTTAATTGTAGAATAGAAACAATTTGTTCGATATTTGAATTTGGTAAATGATGTCCTAAATCAACCAAAGTAAAAGCTTTGTCACCACAACTGTTGGCTAACATTAATGAAGCTCCCCAATCTTGAATTACAGTGCTGTAAAAATTTGGCTCATAAGGTTTGTATTCAATTAACATTTTCCAATCCTCTGGCAAACCTTTGTAGATATCTTTTAGGCTATTTTGTGTATTTTGAAAAGCAGTTTGAAAATTATTTTGTCCAGGAAAACAAGATCCATCAGCCAACCAAACCGTTAAACTTTTAGAACCTAGTTTGTTGCCAATGTTAATTACGTCTAAATTATGAGCAATTGCTTGCTCGCGAACTACTTGACTTGTATTGCTTAAAGAACCATATTTGTAACTTTCTTTTGCGTTTTTTTGATCTTGAAACGTGTTTGAGTTTACTGAATCAAACTTTATGTTTAAGGCATCAGCTTGTTGTTTTACGGCTGCATAATCTTGAGGAATATCCCAAGGAATGTGCAAAGAAACAGCTCCTGCAGTTTGTGTTAATGCGTGTAAAACCCCAACATCTTCTAATTTTTGCTCTAGCGTTGAAGGTTCGCCATAAAAAGAAAAACGTCCAAAACGGGTTCCTCCTGCACCCAATGCCCAACTAGGAATTGCTACTTGAAATTCTGATAATTTAGATAAAATAGTTTCAACCTTATGACCGTTTTTAGATAATTTATTTGTTAAAAAATCAAAGTTTTCATTGTGATTCTGAAAACCTTTAGTATTGTAATCTAAGATTTGTTCTTTTTGTATTTTCATACTTTCTGCTTCTTATTAAAAAAAGCTTTTATAAATACTAAATTTATAAAAGCTTTTACTCTATTTATAATTTACTGTTTTTTAGTTATCTAACGAAGGCATTTGCCATTCCGCCATCAACATTTATAATATTTCCTGTAGACTTATTTAAAATTCCTACTAACGAAAATACGCCATTTGCAATATCATCTGGTGTAATAATTTCATTTAATAAATTTCTTTTTGCATAAAATGCTGGCAATTCTTCTACTGTTATTCCGTTCGCCTTTGCTCTGCCTTCGGCCCAAGCTCCTTCCCAAATTTTACTACCAACAATAACACCGTCTGGATTTACAACATTCACTCTTATTTTGTCCTTCCCTAATTCAGCCGCTAATAATCTCGACATATGTTGTTGGGCTGCTTTTGCAGTTCCATAGGCTACATTATTTGGTCCGGCTACCAATCCGTTTTTACTTGCAATTGGAACAAAATCGCCTCCTAATCCTTGTTTGCGCATAATAGCAACGGCTTGTTTTATGAGATCAAATTGACCTTTTACCAAAATATCTTGTAAGATATTCCAATCTTTATCAGTAGTGTCTTCCAACGGCTTTGATATTGCTAAACCAGCACTATGAACCACAAGATCTACTCCACCAAATTCAGTGCACGCTTTTTTATAAGCATTTGCTATAGATTCTGTATCTGTAACATCGCAAATTGCATAGGTAGATACATCTCTTTTGTATGTTGCATTTGCTGCGATTAAACTTTGCTCGTTAATATCTGTCAATACGACATTTGCTCCTTCTGCCGCTAATTTATCAGCAATTGCTTTTCCAATACCACCGCCAGCACCGGTAACAAAAGCTACCTTTCTTGATAACGGTTGTTCTTTTGGCATACGTGATAATTTCGCCTCTTCTAATAACCAGTATTCTATATCAAAAGCTTCTTGCCTTGGTAAGGAAGTGTAAGAGGTTATTGCTTCAGCACCTCTCATCACATTAATTGCATTGATATAGAACTCACTAGCAACTCTTGTAGTTTGTTTGTTTTTTGCAAAACTAAACATACCGACTCCTGGATAAATAATTATTACAGGGTTTGGATCACGCATTGCAGGACTATTATCTTTTTTACAAGTATTGTAGTAATCTGCATATTCGGCTCTATAGGCTTCAAAAGCAGGCTCTATTTTTTTTAAGATAGCATCGGCATCATTTAGATCTTCGTTCTTCTCTAAAGTTAATACTAACGGCTGAATCTTTGTTCTCAAGAAATGATCTGGACAAGATGTTCCCATTGGAGCCAATCTTTCTAAATCATAACTATTAATGTATTCCATAACTATAGGATCATCTGTAAAATGGCCAATCATTCTATTTTCAGAAGAACACAGTCCTCTTAATAAAGGCATTAATTGTGCTGCTTTGTCTAAGCGTGCTGCTTTTGGTATACTCTCTAATCTTTGTCCTCCAAAAACTACACCTTTTTCCTTTATTTTTTCTTCGATATAATTAGAAGCCATTTCAATAACTTCTAAACTGTTCATATAACATTCATATGAAGTATCTCCCCAAGTAAATAAACCATGACTTCCTAAAACAATTCCTCTGATTCCAGGCTTGTCTGCCAAGCATTTTTCCAATTGCAATCCTAAATCGAAACCTGGACGTTGCCAAGGCACCCAGCCCATAGTATCTCCCCAAATTTCTTTGGTTACTTGCTCGCTGTTCTCCGCAGCGGCCACAGCAATCAAAGCATCAGGATGTAAGTGATCGATGTGCGCAAATGGTAACAAACCATGCAAAGGGGTATCTATTGATGGTGCTTTACTATCTAAATCATAAATGCAATGATTAAATAAACCTACCATACGATCTTCATCTTCTAGACCTCCATATACATTCTTTAAATCACGCAATCTGTCGGTATACAATCCTGCAATACCTGCTCTGTTTAAAGTGCCAATATCTCCACCAGAACCTTTTACCCACATTACTTTTACTTCTTCATTAGTCAAAGGGTCTTTTTCAAAAGTTTTACAACTTGTATTCCCTCCTCCGTAGTTTGTGATTCTTAAATCAGCTCCTAAAATATTAGACCTATATAAAAACAATCCTATTTGATCATCTCCGTATGAGGCTCCTTTTTTAGCATCCCACAAATAATCTACATGGTTGAATTTGGTTATTGAATTTTTCATAAAAAATTAAATTATATTCTATAATTATAGAACAAATTTAAATCAACTTTCAAGTCTTTCTATCCTGTACTATCATGCTTTCATGATTTTTTTTTAATAATGACTTTAAATCAAATAATTAAGTTGTACGCTTAATATCCTTTTTATTTGATTTTGATATATTGGTTTGCTTTCTACCATTCTTTTAATTGTTTTATGAAAAATGCTGGTTTTAAATTGAGAGCGATTAATTCTAAAACTAAATTCATCAAAGTAAGCTTGAATATGCCATTTGGTTACATGCGTTGGTATTGCTCTGAGCCAAGATTTAACTTGTATGATCATAATGTGTAATTGCTTAAAATTCTTTCGATTATTGTTATGTTTTTGCTCAATATCATATATTTCTTTTAATGGCTCGTATCCTCTCCATTTATCCGTTATAATTCTAGCAGATGTGCTTATATGTTATTCAAATATTGGTGTTAACGATTTTGCTGAATAATCATCAATAGACTTTATGTAAACTCTTTTAACTTTATTATCATCTGTCAATTCTTCAGCTATCACTGCCTTTTTCTTTTTTGAATAATAACTTCTTCCTTGTTTGCCTTTTTCTTTTCCTCCAACAGTAAATTCATCAAAATGAATTAATTTTTCTAAAGGATATTTTTGACTGCTCTTCATTGCTTTACACACTTTTTGCAAAAAACACCATTCTGTTCCCTGGCGAATACTAAAACGTTTACCCATTTGAATACTCGAAATACTTTTACTACTAGTACTTATTTCAAAAGCTACACAAAAAGCTTTTTCTAAGCCGAATTTAACCTTATGAAAAAGCGTATTTGATGTAGCACTTTCTTGGTGCTGACGACTATAACAATGGTATCTGTAACCTGACTTTTCACAGCCTTTAGTATGACCACATTTACTACAAGTAAAACCATCTTGCCATTTTATTTTTGATAAATATACCTTACAAGCATCATCATTTGGCAATTCTTTTATAAAGTTTAGTATATCTTAACCTTCAAATTGTTCCATATCTCTTATTTTAAAGACTATAATATATGGAAATTAAATGACTAACTCAATCAAATAATTTTTCTAAACCATTGGCGCGAGGTACTATGAATGCTATAGATAAATCTTAACACAGTACACTACAGGATAGTTTCCATTTGAAGTAAGATTAGTTTTGAAGTCTATTTGTGTTCAGGTTTGAACTAAATTAATTTTTACGAAAAAAATATGAAAAAAAACAATCTTACATTGGGTGAATTTATTATTGAGAATCAAAAAGATTTTAAATATTCTTCTGGAGAGCTTTCAAAATTGATAAATTCCATTCGGCTGGCTGCTAAAATTGTAAACCACGAAGTTAACAAAGCGGGTTTAGCAGATATATTAGGCGCCGCTGGTGATGCCAACATTCAAGGAGAAGATCAGCAAAAATTAGATGTATATGCCAATGAGGTTTTTAAAGCTGCTCTTATTAACAGAGAAATTGTTTGTGGTATTGCTAGTGAGGAGGAAGATGATTTTATGACGATTGAAGGAAAAGAAAATTCACATTCAAATAAATATATTGTTTTGATAGACCCTTTAGATGGTTCTTCAAATATAGATGTAAATGTATCAGTCGGTACCATTTTCTCTATTTATAGGAGGATTACAACTGAAGGAATGCCGGTTCGACGAGAAGATTTCTTACAGAAAGGAAATGAACAAGTTGCGGCGGGATATATCGTTTATGGGACTTCTACGATGTTGGTGTATACTACGGGACATGGAGTAAACGGGTTTACTTTGAACCCTGCATTGGGAACTTTTTATCTGTCACATCCAGACATGACATTTCCTGAAAATGGGAAAATATACTCTATAAACGAAGGGTATTATACGCATTTCCCTCAAGGAGTAAAAGATTATTTGAAATATTGTCAAACAGAAGAAGAAGATAGACCATATACATCTCGTTACATCGGTTCTTTGGTATCTGATTTTCATAGAAACATGATCAAAGGAGGTATTTATATATACCCTAAAAGTTCTAAATCGCCTCAAGGAAAATTACGTTTATTGTACGAATGTAACCCTATGGCGTTCATAGCAGAACAAGCGAATGGTAGGGCAACAGATGGTTATCAAAGAATTATGGATTTGAAACCTACGGAGCTACACCAACGAGTTCCGATTTTTTGTGGGAGCACTAAAATGGTTGAAAAAGCAGAGGAATTTATGAAGAGTTCTCAAGAAGATTCGTGATTTTTTTAAATAATAACATTTACTAATGTATTTTAGCAAGATTAATTGTTTGAATTAATTTGTGCACTTAAAAAAAGGAAATCAACATGGACATTTTTAAATACCTAGATATTGACGAAAACTCTCGAAAGCCAAAATATGTTCAAATAGTTGATTCTGTTACGAATAATATTTCATTAGGTAATTTTTCGATGGATGATAAAATGCCATCTATTAATATGTTAAGTGAGGAATTTTATTTATCAAGAGATACAGTAGAGAAGGCATATAAAATTTTAAAAGAACGTAAAGTAATTACAGCTGTAAGAGGTAAAGGTTTTTACATTGCGAGAACAAATTTAATTTCAAAAACCAATATTTTGTTTCTCGTTAACAAATTAAGTTCTTACAAATTGCAAATTTACAATGCGTTTAATCGCAGTATTGGTGCGAATTCATATACCGATCTTCAAATTTACCATTGTGATGAGACTTTATTTTTGAATTTATTAGAAAAAAATAAAGGAGCATATGATTATTATGTTATCATGTCGCATTTTAAAAGTGACATTTTTGAACATATAAGTGCGTCGGATAAAGTTCTACAAGTCATCAATAAAATTCCGAAGGATAAGTTGATTATGCTAGACAACATTAATAATAGAATTGATGGAAAAATAGTTAAAGTTTATCAAGACTTTGAAAATGACATCTACGACTCCTTAATTGAAGCTTATAAAAAAATAGTTAAATACAAGAAATTGGTGATGATATATCCCGAAAAATCTGTGTACCCATATCCTAAAAGAATTGTACATGGTTTTCGTAAATTTTGTATTGAAAAGTTGTTGGATTTCGAAGTTATTGATGAAATATACGATGATATGATTCTTAAAAAAGGTGATCTATTTATCACCATTGTCGAGGATGATTTGGTGAATTTAATCAAACAAATACGAGACAATGAATATACCATTGGAGAGGACATTGGAGTGCTTTCCTATAATGATACGCCACTAAAGGATCTCCTTGGGATTTCAGTAGTGTCTACCGATTTTAATACCATGGGAGAAACTGTGGCTCAAATGATATTGAGTAATGAAAAAGGAGAAGTTAAGAACCCGTTTAACTTTATTGATAGGGCGTCTATGTAATTATTTTTAAAGAGAAATTGAAGAGTAAAAGGATTCTATTTATGGATCTGTCTTTTTGTTTACATCAAAAACTAAAAGAATTATATTTATAATAATAAGTAAAGAAATAATTTTTATCATTAACATGGTTAGCTAATTCATATATTACAAGATAAAATTAAAATAAAATAATCGTATTTCCATCCTGTACTATCCTGCCTATCATAATCACTTTTATATTATTACTATTACTGAACTTTTCATCTCTTAGGCTTCTTTATAGGTAAACTGACATATAGAGGCGTTCTCTAGTAGCAACCAAAACCTAGAGGTTGGGAACTTCAATTTCCATGCCTAGTTGTTCGATTTGAAATAAGATGGTTCAGAATAAAAAGATAGCTATTTAGTACAGAAATAATTTTTATAATAAAAAAACCCAGGATTAAAATAAATCCTGAGTTTTAAACTTTCACAATGTTAACACCTACTATTAACACGGTGTGAAAAATATAGATTAATTAGAAATAACAACTATTCCTTTACAATTTTAAAGTTTCTTACAGATTCATTTATAACTACTTTAACTGTATAAATACCTGTTTTTAAAGTGGAAATATCTAGCGAAAAATCTCGACTGTTTACAGCCGATTTTAACACCTCTTGTCCTAATAAATTATAAATGCTCATGTCTTTAATTACGTTCTTAGCAGATAGCGTTATTCTATCTTTTATAGGGTTTGGATACACCTTTAAACCCTCTAAAATCAATGCATTATTATCAACCCATAAAGTCGCACTTCCATCAAAGTTGTAGTTAAATCGTCTGTCTGGTGCTGCTTCTCCATCTGTAAAAAATGCGCTAACATCGTTTAAATTTTGCGGGTTATCGGCCCATTTAAAATGGAATTCGGGGGTGGTTCCTTGAGCAATTTCTAAGAGTGCAAATGGGATTGCAATCTCTATTTCATTTCCAATGACATTGTAACTAATAGAGCTTGAAGCGTCCCAATTTCCTCCTTCATATTTTTGTAAACTGGTTGCGCTTGATGACACGGGTGATTTGTTTATCATCCAATCATATCCTTCCCAACCAGTATTTTTACCTTTATCAATGTCTATAAATAAAAGCATCCAATTTTGATCGGTATTCGCTGTAATGCTATTAGTCGTTTTAACATAGAAATAAATGTTATCATTGTCGTATGTAACCCTTGATTCAATAATATCATTTCTACCTGTAGTATTTGTATACGTTACCGTAGGATCATATCCTGCAAAATCTCGATGTGTTACATCACCTGTGGGGTCTTTAAAGATTGGTGTTACATCGGTCCATTCATCAAAAGATCCGTCAATAGAAATTGTTTGTTCACCAGAAAAAGTTTCTGGTGCAGTCATCCCTTTAAATTTTCTGATATTAGAAACTAGTTGGTAATAGAAATTATCGGTATGTCCGCCCTTCATAGGTGCCATATCTCTGTTGAATTCTTCACTAAATGCATCGACAAAATAGGAGTCACCATTTTTAATAGGGCGTCCGGCATAAGTGCTATTTCCTTGATCCCAAATGAATCGAGATGCTGTCCATTCGTTCCACTGTGTAACCATAATTATGGACGGATCTACATCTAAAGCCTGTGCCCATTGTTCGCTAGCATGAAGTCCACTACCTGTTGCTGTTGTCAAGTAATCAGAATTCACGCTCGGCTGAGAACCAGTGCTATAACTAGTTCCTCTATTAACAGTGGGGTGAGAAGCAACAGCAACAGGTATTTGATCAGCAACTCCTGGATCTGCACTCCAACCATAGTTTTGAGGATATTCATCTATCCATTGCCATTGATTTGGCTGGTTCGGATTTGTCCAAGCCCAACTGTATTTTGTCGTAAAAAAATCTTTTACTTCTGGTCTTAATACAGGATCATTTTCATCACCGAGTATCAGTGGTTTTCCTTCCCATTGAAACCAAAGGTCCTCATACAATTGATTTGCGTAAAAGTCGTCATACAATTCATTCATAACTCTACCGCTAAAGAAATGAGTTGTAAATACAATCTTAGGCGTAGGTATACCTTCCAATCTCATTTGAAGTGAAACTTCACATAAGGTCTTTACTGTTTCGAGATAGGTAAACGCATTGGTCACATCAAAATAAATAAAATCAACTTTTGCGTTGCTAAGCATCTGCAAATCTCGACGAATTACCCAAGGATCTTCTGAACGAAAATACCCAACTTCTGGTTCTCCCCAAAAATGAAAATGATTTACAGGTCCCCATGCATTGTTATTAGCACTTAATGGATCTGATGGGTTATTAGGAAGTATCTTTGTAATATCATATACTTTATCAGCATGAAAACCATGCCAGGTATAATAAAAAACACCTACAAGTTTACCACTGCGTTTTGCTCCTGCCATGTCATAGGTTGGTAATTCTCTACCTAATCCATCTGTTACCACCCAATTGTCTACATAATCTTGATTTGATACAGGAATATTACCAATAATAGGATCTTCTACATAAAACCTATTGATTACTTCTGGTGCAGCAGCATAGTCAGCATTTCCATATTGGTTGGCAGCAACACGCACAACCCCAGGTAGTCCAGTTAATATCACCGAATTTCCACGCATATATGCAGGTCCTGAAATTACCTTTGTTTCAACTGTTAAGCCTGAAGAGGCACTAACGCTTAGATCAAAAGGTGCATCGGACACATATTTTTTAGCTATCGGGTCAAAAGTTATGGTTTGGCTTTCGGTGGTGGTTTCTATTTTTACATGATACAACTGTAAATGCGCATCTCGCTGTGCGATGGCAATTTTTCCTTTTTCTGGCACATGCCTCTCTGTAAAAGTTCCGATAGTTGACTCATCGGGAGCTATGACAATTCCTGAAGAGTACACCCCTAAATTTAGGTCACTTAGATCGATTCGAAAAAAAGGCTTGTCATTGATGAATATATAGATAGAAGTACCATGATCTTCGGCTTTTAATGTATATTTCGTTCCTAAAACGTTTGGTACATCCGCGGGTAACGGAACATTTATTCTTGTAACCGCATAATGAGGATCAATAAAAGCACCTGTAAATTGCACCACCATCTCACTTCCATCTGAACTTGGATATATAGCAATTCCTGTTCTGTTAAAACCCGGATCTCCTGTAGCTGGCTCTTGAACAGCTTCTATATATCCCTCTACTGGTACACGAAGCACTAAACCTCCTCTATTAGACCCGCCGAATAACATCATGTCTGTTTCAATACGGTTTGGCGCATCGTATTGATTCTTTGATGTCAGTATACGTTTAGGTATCCATTCATATTTCAAATAACCATTTGCGAT
>Ga0209830_10001986_pt1 | contig 17069 bp, 18 predicted proteins | sample ArcticOcean_MG_C_12_FD_187439 | JGI IMG/M metagenome (GOLD analysis project Ga0209830, IMG submission 187439) | Marine microbial communities from western Arctic Ocean - ArcticOcean_MG_CB8_130 (SPAdes) (version 2) | ecosystem: Environmental > Aquatic > Marine > Oceanic | place: Arctic Ocean...
TTACCTTGAGCAGCCGATTTTTTATACCACTCGTAAGCCTTCTCTGGATTTTTTTCTACCCCGCTTAATCCTTGTTCATAAATTAGACCTATATTAAATTGTGCTTGGTGCTTGTTTTGTACTTTTAGGCATCCATTTAGGGTTAACAGTTCTGAAGAACAACCAGCTGCATTAACAATTTTTATTTTTTTTGATGTTATTTGTTTTTTTTGTGTTGGCCAAAAAGCAGTTAATCTATTACCCGTTTCATCCATCACAATATCCCAAAATGTTTCCGTTAGTTCAATTTTTGTATTTGGAACATCTTGAACATCTGTTACGTGAATTCCATCCTTCATTGCGTAAGAAAAAAAACTACCTCCAACTAATAAAGGCAATAACCATTGAGCCTTATTTTTTATTAATCCCCTCAAATCGAATGGGGTACTTTTCAAGTAACCTATTTTTTCTGCTTGGTTTAATATCTTTTTTAATAATTTTTCGTGATCTTTTGTTTGCCATTCTTTTTCTATTTTATTTTCATTCGCCATTACTGCTGCACGGGCTAGCCTTGCATTTAGCTTTGTCTTATTATCAACATTTTCGATTTTCTTTCCATCAAAAATATCAATCCATTTTTTTTGACTTATTGTTCCTTTTGTCATTTAATTCTTCCTTAATTTTTTGATTGCTTTTGAATATGTATTAATTTTGTTGCAGGGGGCCAGATAAGACCTAGCTCTGTTTTTACTAACCCTTATATATTCCTTTGTAGCACTCAAACTTTTTTTTCTAAATTTTGCTATTTCCTTAATAGGAGTTCCGCTTAATTGCATCCCAATTATTTCAGCTCCTTCAGGACTCTTTTCTTTACCAAATTCCCTTAATTTTGTTTGGATACAATCTAAAATCTCTTTTTGGTTATTACTTTCTAAATCTTCTGTTGTTAAAATTGTGAGATCTAAATCTGTCACAATCTCTTTTTGTTTTTGTTTGCCCATTTTTCTCTCGTAGTCTGTTATTAATAGGTTACATTTCCAAAAAGCAAAAGCCTCTAAGTTTTTTATTGTTGGTGCTGCTTTTTCTTGATATCGCTCTGCTTTTGTTAAAATTTGACTACCCTCTGTTTTAAAACGTCTCACTATATATACAAAAAAGTTAGTTATAATTTCGTCTGCTTCATCTCCATCCCATGTTCTTCTGCGGATTGTTTTCCACAATTTGGTATGTTGATAAAGAGACTTACTAGAATCTTCCTGGTTTTGGTCGCTTACGGGTATTAAAAAATTATATAGCTCCTTTAACCCTTTTTTTCTTTCTACTACCCGATTGCTTTCCAGTAAATTTATAATATCTTTTGGTTCCATTCTTCCTCCTGCTGCTTATTAGACGTTTCTTTTTTTAATTTGTCAGGATAATCATTAATTTATTTTAATATTAAAAATAAACTGACCTTTTATTCATTTTTTACGTCTATCCATTGTAATAGTTCTTATTCCTCCTGTTGTAGTACTATTACCGCTTGGCCCGAGCGATATGCGGGCCACCTTTAATATGTTTCCGTCCTTAATTGCTATTCGTATTACGTGTTTTTTTAGTTTTACAATTAACTTTATTTATTAACATCTTTTAAATCTAAATCTATCCCATCCACACCATTCATAAATTGTTTTGTGTACTTAATTTTTTTAGTCTTTTTTTTATTTACTTTTATTTGTTTTTTTACTACTTTTTTTTCCGTTGAACTAAATAGTACGTAGAAAATTGATATCACCACAACGGCTATGGACAGAACAAGAATCACTATGATAATTTCTGTGAAATAGTTGTCGAAGTAGATTTGTGTAATATTAACCATATATCTTTAATTTATGTTTCATTTATATTTTAATTATAGTGTGTTAATGTTGTTCTGTGATTAATTTTCAAAGGATTAGATTATGTTAAAAAATATTATTGTATTAGTAATCATAGCTTTAGCTGGTTATTATGCTTACTCTTATTATCAGGTTGGTGATGGAATTGCTCCAACTGTTTCATCTGATCTGCCACCATTAACAGGTGAATAAGAAATTTTAGAATAAAAAAAGGCTTATCAGATAAGCCTTTTTTTATTCAATTGATTTAATTAAATCTTCTACAACTTTTTTTGCATCTCCAAAAACCATCATAGTCTTATCTAAATAGAATAGTTCATTATCTAATCCAGCATATCCCGGCGCCATTGATCTTTTATTAACAATAATCATTTTTGCCTTTTGAGCCTCTAGGATTGGCATTCCATAAATAACACTACCTGGAGTCTTGGCTGCTGGATTAACCACATCATTTGCCCCAATAACCAGAACAACGTCTGTCTGTCCAAATTCACTATTTATGTCATCCATCTCAACAACTTGCTCATATGGAACATCTGCTTCTGCTAACAGAACATTCATATGTCCGGGCATTCTTCCAGCGACTGGGTGAATTGCATATTTAACATCTATACCTTTTGAAAGTAATTTTGATGTTAACTCCTGTAGAGCATGTTGAGCTCTAGCAACTGCTAAGCCATATCCTGGAACAATAATTACCGTATCTGCATTTGTAAGCAAAAATGATGCGTCATCAGCAGATCCTGATTTTATTGGCTTCTCAGCCTGTGATACTGTATCTATTGCAACATCTGACCCGAAACCGCCTAGCATTACTGAAATAATTGATCGATTCATTGCCTTACACATGATGTAGGATAAGATTGCTCCAGAAGAGCCAACACATGCTCCTGCGATAATTAATACTGAATTATTTAAAGTAAAGCCAATGCCTGCAGCAGCCCAGCCAGAGTAACTATTAAGCATTGAAACAACAACTGGCATATCTGCTCCACCTATTGGAATAATTAATGTAATTCCAAGAATTAATGCAATTGTTACCATTACAAAAAACGCGCTTGTTGACTCAGTCTGAAAATAAAGTGTTCCAAAAAAAATCATAGCTAACGCTAACAGTAAATTAATCCAATGTTGAGTTTTAAATACAATTGCTTTTGCGCCAAATTTTCCTGATAATTTTCCAAATGCAATAACGGAAGCAGTAAACGTAATTGCCCCGATAAAAGCGCCGATAAATAATTCAAACCTCTGAACTACAGAGTGAGCTTCTCCCGAATTCATTACTGCTGCTATAGCAATTAGAACTGCTGCCAGTCCTACAAAAGAATGCATCAATGCTACTAATTCTGGCATTTTTGTCATTTGAACTGTCTTGGCTACGTATACACCAATGCACCCACCAAACACCAATGGCAAGACTATAAATAAAGTTATTAGTTGTTGTCCCGCCCATAAAGTTGCTCCCACAGCAATAGCCATACCGATCATTCCAAATAAGTTACCTTGCCTGGCAGATTTAGGAGACGATAACCCCTTTAAGGCTAATATAAAGAATATCGCAGATACTAAATAGGCTGTCATTGATAATACTTGCACTGTCATTTATTTTTTCTCTTTTTTAGTTTTAAACATCTCTAACATCCGTTGTGTAACAAAGAATCCGCCAAATATGTTAATTGCAGCGAAAAATATGGCAATTGCACCTAAAATGCTGCTAAATGTAACTATCTCCCCGTTTATTTCCACAACTTGTAATATTGCTCCTACGATCACAATGCCCGAAATGGCATTTGTTACCGACATAAGTGGGGTATGTAGTGCAGATGTAACATTCCACACCACGTGATAACCTACAAAAATAGCTAATACAAAAATGCTAATATTCTGAATTGTCATTAATTCATTCATTCTTATCCCTTTTAATTTATTAAATTACCTTCGGTTGTTAATAAAGCTCCTACAACGAGCTCGTCTTCTCTATTTATATGTAAGTTACCTTGATCATTAATCAATAATTTTATGAATTCAAATATATTTCTCGAATAAAGAGCAGATGCATCTGTGCTCAATAAGCTTGGCAGGTTATTTAAGCCAACGATGGTTACCCCTCCGACATTTATTACTTTATTGCCCTCTGACAATGGGCAATTACCTGAACCGTCCATAGCTAAGCCAGCTGCCATATCTACAATGACTGATCCTTCTTTCATTTGCTGGATAGTTTCTTTAGAAATTAATTTTGGTGGCTCTTTTCCAGGTATTAATGCTGATGTAATAATGATGTCTGCAGCAATTGCTTTCTCAGCAACCAATTTAGTCTGTCTGTCTAACCAAGATTTCGGCATTGGTTTTGCATAACCACCTTCGCCAGAAGCATTATTTTCTTCTTCTTCTGTTTCATATGGAACATCAATAAATTTTGCCCCTAAAGATTCAATTTGTTCTTTAACTGCAGGGCGAACATCGGAAGCTTCTACAACTGCTCCTAGTCTTTTTGCAGTCGCAATTGCTTGCAAACCAGCGACTCCAGCACCTAAAATAATAATACGTGCGGCCTTTACTGTTCCTGCAGCTGTCATTAACATAGGGAAAAACTTTTTAAAATAATCAGCGGCTAAAATTACTGCTTTATATCCAGCGATATTTGCTTGTGAAGATAAAACATCCATAGATTGTGCTCGTGTATTCCTAGGTAAAGATTCAAGTGAAAATGCAGTTACTTTCTTTGTAGACAATTGAGTAGTTAATACTTTATTAAAAGGTTCTAATAATCCAACAATAAATTGATTGGTTCTTAATTTTTTAATTTCATCGATATTTGGTGCTCGCACCTTTAATAATAAATCTGCCTCAAAAATATCAGCGTTACTTTTAATTAATCCACCTGCATCAATAAACATTTGATTGGTAATCGATGCCCCAATCCCAGCATTTGATTCTATATAAACCTTATGATTTAACATGGTTAATTTTTTTACGGTCTCTGGTGTTGCGGCCACTCTAAATTCACCTTCTAAAACTTCTTTTAATACACCTATTATCATTATGCCTTATCTCCGCAATTCAATTTATCTGCTAAATGGCATAATTTTATAAAAGATTGTGGGTCGATAGAAAATCGACCGACTAATCCTCTATTTATATTTTCCATACTAAATAATACAATAGAATTTTCTGGCGTTAAACTACCGCTACAAATTATTTTAACTTGTTTAGCATAGTTTGTATTTTTTTTTGAGATTAATGCCCTGACCATACTATGTATTTTTTCTGCAGCATGATCAAGTAATTGTTTTAGAGTTATAATCGCCAACTTTTTTTCCTCTTTTTATTAAGTTCATGAATGAGAGGAGTAAAAATAAACTGCATAGCTAATCCCATTTTTCCTCCAGGAACAACAATAGTATTTGGACGAGTCATCATTGACCCGTGCAACATTCTTAGTAAATATGCAAAATCTACACCGGTAGGATCATCAAATCTAATAACAACAAAACTCTCGTCAGCACTTGGAATATCTCTAGCAATAAAAGGGTTTGAAGTATCTACCATGGGTACTCTTTGAAAATTTATATGCGTTCTTGAAAACTGTGGTGCAATATAGTGCATATAATCTGGCATACGATTTAAAATCGTATCCATAACTGCTTCTTGTGAATAACCCCTGATTCGATTATCACGGTGTAATTTTTGAATCCACTCAAGATTGATAATTGGAACTACACCCACTAACAAATCAACATGTTTAGCTACATTAGCATTAAGGCCAACATACGCACCATGCAAACCTTCGTAAAATAATAGGTCTGATTTTGCGTCGGACCAGGGCGTCATAGTGCCTGTTTCTTTTTTGAAGATTCTAGATTCTTCATCAGTATGAATATACCGGCGTGTTTTGTATTTTCCTGTAGCACCAAATCTTTTAAATGTATTTGCTAAATCTCCAAGAAGGTTTGCATCTGGACTAAAATGACTAAAATTAACATCGGTATTCTTTGAATTTTTTTTAATTAAGTCATCCATTTCTTTACGTTCATATTTGTGGAATGCATCTCCATCAATAATACTAGCATCGATATTATCTCTCGTGAAAATATGTTGGAAACTGTCTCGGACTGTTGAAGTTCCTGCTCCTGAAGATCCTGTGATAGCTACAACTGGAAATTTTTTGGACATAGTATCTCCTTTTAATTCTCTAAATTTTTGTGTCTTAAATTATAATTTTGTACTACGTCAACTTCATTTTTTGCTCCTGCACAAACTGCTACTCTTTGATGAATATCTTTAGGTGTAATATCTAAAATTCGATTAAAACCGTCTGAACATTTTCCATTACATTGTTCGATAATCATCGCCATGGGGTTAATCTCATACATCAATCTTAAGCGCCCACCAGCTTTCATATTTTTTTTATCTAATGGATACAAATAAATCCCTCCCTTAACTATAATTCTATTAATATCTGCTACTAGTGAAGCAATCCATCTCATATTAAAACTTTTCTTTCTAGGGCCTTTTGCTCCATCCTGACAGTCACTAATATAAATACTAGTTGAATCTAACCAAAACTGTTTATTACTTATATTTATTGAGAATTCTACGGTCTCTTCAGCCATTAAAATATTTTTTTGAATGCATATAAATTCATTAAGTACTGAATCAAAACAGAACTTAAATGTACCTGTGCCGAGGGTTAATACCAATATCGTTGATGGTCCAAACACACTATATCCTGCTGCAATTTGATTTTTTCCTTTTTGTAAAAAATCTTTAATCTCAATTGGATCCTCGTGATTAATTTTATAAACTGAAAAAATTGAACCTGATGAAACATTAGATGAGACATTAGATGATCCGTCTAAAGGATCAAAAAATACTATATGTTGTTCCTTCGTTCTTTTCTTATTAAAATAAACCGGCATTTCTAATTCTTCTGATACTAACCCAATAACACTTTCTGTCTTTTTCAAATCATTAACAAAAAGTGAATTACTTTCTACGTCTAATATTGTTTGTTGTTCGCCCTGAATATTTTCTTGCTCTAGCTTTCCAAGTTTGTTATTGAGAGGAGCTTCTTCAATTAATTTACTTGTTTTAATAATAAGTCCAGCAAAACACTTGATTGTTTCAACCAAGGCATTTGGCGCATTTTGACTTACTAAATATTCATCTAAATTCATTTACTGTCTTCTTTGCTGTTAAACAATCTGGGGGTTATGTAGTCTTTAACATTAATTTTAATTGAAAATTTACTTTAGTCAATTTTTATATTAAGGTAAACTATCTTTTGATTAATTTAATAATAAGATTTACTTAATGCTTAATATTTCATCACGCCAACTTCGAATCTTTGTTTCAGCTGCAAAACATTTAAATTTTACCCGGGCAGCTGAAGAGGTTCATATTTCACCTCCAGCAGTTTCTATGCAAATTAAAGAAATTGAATTGCAAGTTGATGCTGCTTTATTTATAAAAAAAGGTAAGAAATTACAACTTTCGTCTGCAGGAGAATATTTCTTGAATCATGCACGATATATTTTGCAGACGTTAAATGAAACTGAAAAAGTTATTCAGCAACTCAAAGGAAGTAAGGTTGAAATAATTAAAGTTGGAATTATTAGTACCGCTCAATATTTTTTACCTCAAGTACTAAAACATTTTAGAGAAGAACATTCAGAATATAAAATAATTTTAGAGATAAGAAATCGGGAACAACTCATTGGTCTTCTTAGAGACGGTAAAATTGATATTGCAATTATGGGCTTAGTGCCAAAAGAAATTGACACTAAAGTTTACACAATTACAAATCATCCCCATGTATTTATTGCAAATTTTGATCATAAATTAGTTTCACAAAAAAAAATTCAAGCCAGTGCTTTAAAAGATTTTGATTTTATAAGTCGTGAAAAAGGGTCAGGTACAAGAGCACACATGGAAGCCTTTATGCAAGATCATGATATCCAACCAAATATTATTATGGAAATGTCTAGCAATGAAAGTATAAAACAAGCAGTAATTGCAGGGCTAGGAATTTCTTTTGTTTCACAACATACAATTGCAGCAGAGCTCAAAACAGAACAGCTTAAAATTTTAAATATTATAGATACACCTATTAACCGAAAATGGCACGTAGTAACCCTTAACCCTTTATCAATCAACCGTTCGGTTGAATTATTAAAAGAATTTATTTTGAATCACTCTGAAACGATTATAAAAAAACTTTTATCTCAGCGCTGAGTTTAAAGTGCTAATTTTTTTAATTAATTACTAAATAATTTTAAAGTATCTAAAGATTTTATAACGTTAATTATGTGAGTAACTGCGTCTTTTTTCACTGCACTTTTTCTATAAGCTAAGGCAATCCTTCTAAAAGGAACTGGTGAGTCAAAAGGAATAGTTTTCACAAGTGAGTCTTGATATTTATCAGTTGTTGCACTTTTTGGTAAAACAGAGATTCCTAAATTAGAAGCTACCATTTTTCTAATAGTTTCTAATGAATTTCCTAATTGTATTTCACTATTTTTTGATAGTCCTGGACAAGCTTCAACTACTTGATTACTAAAACAATGAGTTCTATCAAGCAATAATACTTTTTCTTTAGATAGATCTTTTGCTTTGATAGTTTTCTTTACTCGCCAACTATGCTCTAAAGGAATCACTACTACGAATGGCTCATCATATAAAACTTCAGTCTCAACGCCTGGCATATCGAAAGGTAAAGCTATAACAGCTGCATCTATAGAGCCTTTTTTTAAATCAACTTCTATGTTTTTTGTAATATCTTCATGTACCTCAAGAGGCATATTTGGAACACTTTTTCTTAAACTCGGAATAATTAATGGTAGCAAATACGGCGCAACAGAAAAAATCAAACCTAGCTTAAATGGAAGATCAAGTTGTTTATCGCCTCCTACTGATATATCTTTTATTTTTGCAGCTTGTTCTAAAACGACTATAGCTTGTTCAACTATCTTTTGACCAACAGGGGTAATTTTAACATCGCCTCCAGCTCCTACACTTCTCTCAAAAATTGCTATGCCTAATTCTGCTTCAATTTTTTTAATCCCCAAACTAAGTGCAGGCTGGCTAACAAAAGATTTTTCTGCCGCCTTACGAAAATTTTTTTCATGAGCTAACGCTTCAATAAATCTTAGTTCACTTAATGTCATATCTTGTAATCTATATGTCTAAATTACTAGCAGCTAATGCATTACTTTCAATAAATTCTCGTCTAGGCGCTACGTCATCCCCCATTAACCTTGTAAAAGTCTCTTCTACAGCGGTTGTATCTTCGATTGTTACTTTCAATAAACGTCTCACTTTAGGGTCCATAGTTGTCTCCCAAAGCTGAGATGGGTTCATTTCTCCCAAACCTTTGTAACGTTGAATATTTAAGGTTCTTTTTGCTTCATTCATTAACCAACTTAACGTATCATGAAAATTGTTAACTTTTTCAGATTTTTCTCCCCTTGATATCTCACCACCTTCACCAATCAGATTTTTTGTTAATTCTGCCGATTTTATTATTTGCCTATATTCGCCACTTAGTAGAAATTCTTCATCCAACTTACTCGTTTGTAAATTACCATGAATATACTGATTAATCTCAATATAATACTTATTTGAGTCTTCATTATGCCTAACTTCAAACTTGATATTATCTAATGTCATTAAGGCTTTTAAGTCCTCAGCATACTTATTAGTTTTATGCTCATCATCTAAAAATATTGGTCCTAATAAATGCATTGCCCTTAATAATGAAACATCATAGCGAGAAGATAATCTTCTAATAATTGCTTCTGTTAGTACCATTTCTCTAGCTACATTTCCTAGAGCATCTTCATTTAGTGTGTCGCCACCTACTCGGGTTAACAGACTTGCTCCTTTTAACGCGGAATCTACGAGGTACTGATCTAATTCTTGTTCGTCCTTTAAATACCTTTCATCCTTACCTTGTTTTACTTTATATAAAGGTGGTTGTGCTATATAAACATGGCCTCTTGCAACTAACTCATACATTTGTCTAAAGAAAAAAGTAAGTAAAAGTGTTCTAATATGTGCGCCATCCACGTCAGCATCTGTCATTATTATTATTCGGTGATACCTGAGCTTTTCAACATCAAACTCAGGATGAATTCCAGTCCCAAGCGCAGTTATCAATGTAACAATTTCTTGTGAAGCAAGAATCTTATCGAGTCTTGCTTTTTCAACATTTAAAATTTTACCTTTTAACGGCAAGATTGCTTGGTTTTTTCTATCCCTTCCTTGCTTGGCTGAGCCTCCGGCTGAATCACCCTCCACCAAATATATTTCACATTGTGCTGGATCTTTTTCCTGGCAGTCTGCTAGCTTTCCTGGCAGCCCAAGAGAATCCATAACTCCTTTTCTTCTAGTCATATCTCTAGCTTTCCTGGCAGCCTCTCTAGCTCTTGCAGCATCTACAATTTTATTACAAATGATTTTGGCATCTTTTGGATGCTCCAATAGAAACTCGGTTAGTTTTTTTCCAACCACATCTGAAACGATTGGTTGCACTTCACTTGAAACCAGCTTGTCTTTGGTTTGAGAAGAAAATTTTGGATCAGGGACCTTAACTGACAAAACACATACAAGTCCTTCGCGCATATCATCACCACCAGTTTCAACTTTTGCTTTTTTTGCCAACTCATTTGATTCTATGTAATTATTGATTGTTCTTGTAAGGGCTGCTCTTAGTCCCGTTAAATGAGTTCCGCCATCTCTTTGGGGAATATTGTTTGTAAAGCACTGAACATTTTCTCCGTAACTATCATTCCATTGCATACTTACCTCAATAGTTACGCCGTCTTTTTCACTACTTTCAGCATAAAAAATGTTTTCATGTAATGTGGATTTAGATCGATTCATATATTCTACAAAACCCTTTATCCCTCCAGAGGTAGCAAAATTTTCTGTTTTTCCAGACCTATGGTCAATCAATTCAATGTTGACGCCATTATTTAAAAAAGACAGCTCTCGAATTCTTTTTGCAAGTAAGTCGAAATGAAAATCAATATTATTAAAAGTCTCTGCTGAAGCTAAGAAAGTTACCTCTGTTCCAGTCTTTTCAGTATCTCCTAAAGTCTTTAAAGGGGCTACAATATCACCTCTTTTAAAAGCAACTTCATGGACTTTTTTATCTCTATAAACCTTCAACTTCAACCAATCGGATAGGGCATTTACAACAGAAACACCTACACCATGAAGCCCACCCGAAACCTTATATGAATTTTGATCAAACTTTCCTCCGGCATGCAGCTCCGTCATTACAATTTCTGCTGCCGATCTTTTAAATTCATCATCTTCTTTAATGTCTGTTGGTATACCACGCCCATTATCAGTAACAGTTATAGAGTTATCAGGGTGAATAATTACTTTTATTTCATCACAATGGCCCGCTAAAGATTCATCTATTGCATTGTCTAACACTTCAAACACCATATGATGTAATCCACTTCCATCAGATGTGTCCCCTATATACATACCGGGCCTTTTTCTAACAGCATCAAGCCCTTTTAATACCTTTATGCTTTCCGAATTATATTCGTTAGTATTTTTTTCTTCATTTTTAGCCATAATTTTTCTTTTTTTTTAATTAAATGCGCATTGGCATCACAACATACTTATACTTTTCATTGTTCGGAATGGTAACTAAACAACTGCTGCTAGAGTCATTAAAAGCAATAGTTAGTTGATCGGATTGAATATTAGTTAAAACATCAATTAGGTAGGTCACATTAAAACCAATATCAATTTTATCGCCTTTATAATCGATTTCTAACTCTTCTTCAGCTTGTTCATGCTCACTATTGTTACTAACTAACTTCAAGTTATTCCCTTCAATAACCATCCTTATCCCTCTGTATTTATCATTAGATAAAATAGATGCTCTCAGCATTGAGTCTAATAATAATGAGCGATTAATATTAAATGAATTTCCATGGCCTTCTGGGATAACTCTACTGTAGTCAGGGAACTTTCCATCAATTACTTTAGTTATTAAGTTGATATCACTAAACTTAAATCCTACTTGATTTTTTGAAAAGCTTATTTCTACAGGGTCTTCTGTATCATTAAGTAATTTAACTAATTCAACAATGGTTTTTCTAGGAACAATTACTTGCGCTTGCTGTTCAGGAGTATTCAAGCTTGTAGAGGTAAAGCTTAGTCTATGCCCGTCCGTACCAACAATATTAATATTCTTATCTTTAATCTCAATCAATAGCCCGTTAAGGTAGTAGCGAATGTCTTGTTGAGCCATCGCAAAATCAACCTGTTTTAAGAGTGCTTTGAATTCTTTTTGGGGCAGCTTTAATTCAACAGCGTCGTCTACTTCTTTTGTCATAACTGGGTAGTCTTGGGCTGGAAGGGTTTGGAGATTGAAACGGCTTTTTTTAGCTTTCACAATTACCTTAGTTTCTTCAATTTGTATATCTATTTTACTACTTTCCGGGAGGGCTCTAGTTATATCAAAAAGTTTTTTTGCTGATATTGTGATTTGAAACTCTTCTGATAATTCAGTTTTAACTTGTGTAGAAATTTGCACTTCAAGGTCTGTAGCCGTAAATCTTAAACTTCCTTGTTTGCTCTCTAGTAATAAGTTTGAAAGTATTGGTAGTGCATGTCTTTTTTCAACTATCCCTGAGACATTTCCAAGTGGTTTAAGTAGTAACTCTCTGTCAATTTTTATATTCATAGTTTTATAGTCTTTTCTTTATATAAATAATAATAATAATAATAACCTCTGTTTTTCTTTTTTTGTTACTTTTTTCTTTTAATAATAAATAGTTAAGGCATTTTAATACCTATGGTTTATTGTGTGGTTTATTGTGGACCTAATGTGGATAACATTTTTTTTAAAAATATTTTTTGTTTTATTCTTTTTTTATCCACAGCCATTTCACACGTTTTACATTATCCCCTTAAAACTTGAGTCAAAAAACCTAAATCTTGACTGATATTTTGATCACTTAACCTTAAATTTTCAATTTCATCACAAGCATGCATTATTGTTGTATGGTGCCTTCCTCCAAAAGCTGCCCCTATTTCAGGGAAACTCAAGTTTGTTAGTTCTCGCGTAAGGCTCATTGCAATTTGTCTTGGGCGAGAAAAATTCCTAGATCTTTTCTTACTTAAAATATCAACTATTTTAATTTTATAGTATTCTGCGACAGTTTTTTGAATATTTTCAACACTTACTTGCCTTCCTCTAACTGCAATCAAATCTCGTAGTGATTCTTTTGCTAATGTAGTATCAATCTCACGCCCGGTAAAATTTGACATTGCAACAATTCTATTAAGCGCGCCTTCCAGCTCTCGGACATTCGATCTTATTTGTTTTGCAACAAAAAAAGCGACATCTTCTGGAAGCTTAACTTTGCTTTCCTCTGCTTTCTTTAATAAGATAGCAACTCTCATTTCTAACTCTGGTGGGTCTATTACTACAGTTAGCCCCCAACTGAAACGGGTTCTTAATCGCTCATCGACGCCTGGTATTTCTTTTGGGTAACTGTCACAAGTAATAATTATTTGTTTTTTATTTTCTATTAGCGTATTAAAAGCGTAAAAAAATTCTTCTTGAGTCCTATTTTTTTTACCAATAAACTGTATATCATCAATTAATAATAAATCTAAAGAATGGTAGGTTTTCTTGAAGCTGTCAAATGCCTTGTTTTCATATGCTTTAACAACATCGTGTACATACCTTTCAGCATGCAAATACTTGACTTTTGCATCCGGTTGCAATTTCTTTAGGTGGTTACCAATTGCATGTATTAAGTGTGTTTTACCTAACCCAACACCACCGTATATAAATAAAGGATTGTAAGCTTCACCAGGGTTTTCTGCTATTTGTTTTGCAGCTGCAGCTGCAAGTTGATTTGCTTTCCCTGTTACAAAGTTACTAAAGTTGAAAGCTGGATTTAAACCATTTGTTTTTTTCCCAGGTATTTTTATAGATATGTTATTTAACTTTGTTTCTATGTTCTCTGGTAATTTATGCTTTTCTCGGGTTCTGTTTTTAACAATATATTCAATAGTAGTGCCTTTTATATGTTCTTCCATTAGCACTTGAATTTGGCTTGAAAATTTTTCCTTAACCCATTGGAGAATGAACTGATTCGGTGCAATTATTTGAGCTTTTTTTCCTTCAAGTTTAAATTCTAATGGCTTAATCCATGTAGTTAATTGCTGCTTGGTTAGGTCTTTAGAGAATTTCTCTAAACATATAGGCCAAAAATTTTCTTTATTCGTTTTCAAAATTTTTTTAAAACTTTTTTATTGTTAGGGATTCATATTAGCTTAATTTTCTTAAGTTATCCACAGGCTTTTTTAAATAATATAATGCTGTATGATTCATTGACATAATTGAGCTGGAAGAGTATTCTTCCGCTTCAAAGTTTATTGATTGGAGCATTTAAAATGAAACGTACTTATCAACCATCAAAAATTAAACGTGCAAGGACTCATGGCTTTTTAGTCAGAATGAAGACAAGAGGTGGACGAAATGTTATAGCGTCTAGAAGGGCAAAAGGAAGAGTTCGTCTAGGAATTTAATTTATTCTATCAAGGTATAAATTGTCAAAGCTATGTAATTCAGAAGATTTTACTACTGTTTTTAATTTTAGAAAAAGATTATCTTCCCCTCACATATATTTTCATTATTCTCCTAATTCAAAATCTTACCCACGGTTAGGTTTTGTTATTAGCACCAAAATTGAAAAATTATCAGTTAGAAGAAATTATATGCGTCGCTTACTACGTGAAATTTTAAAACAAGAGCTTTCCCTTGAAACATCACTTGACATTGTCGTTAGGGTTCATAAAACATTTTCTAAAAAAAATTTAAATCAAATTAACATTGAGATAAAAAATTTAATTAAAGGTCTTCCATCATGAAATTTCTTTTAATTTTATTAATTAAGTTTTATCAAATATGTTTAAGTCCATTCTTTGTTTCAAGATGTAGGTATACACCTACCTGTTCGATGTATACAATTGAATGTTTAGAAAAGTACGGCGCTATTAGAGGTTTCTGGTTGGGGTTAAAAAGAGTAATTAAATGTCGACCTGGTGCCGATTCTAGCTTTGACCCAGTACCATAATATAATTTAGGAAAAGCATGGATACTAAACGTTTAATTTTATTTGTTATTTTTTCATTTTCTTTAATGTTGCTTTGGGATTCATTTCAAAAACAGAACCCAGAGATTAAGCAAACTGTAAACAAAGATGAAAGCTTACCTCAGATTTCAAAAAACCTAGCTTCTGAGACTGACTTACCCCAAAGTATAGCCAAGTTTTCATTAAATTCAGGCGATTCAATAAAAATAAATACTGACTTATTAACATTAAATGTCAATACTGTTGGTGGAGATATACGTGAACTTAGGTTTAATCAGCATCAAGCTGCTGAAGGTAAAAGTAAATATTTATTAATGACAGATCTAGGAAATCCTCTATTTTATGTAGCTCAATCTGGCTTATTGGGCAATGCTCTTCCTACTCATAAGTCTGAATTTAGTGCATCACAGAAAACATATCAAATGGACTCTGACACATTGATAGTTCCACTTGTATTTGAGAATAAAAATGTGCAAGTAAAAAAAGTATTTGAATTTAATAGAAATAGTTATCTTATAAAAACAACCTTTGAAATATTAAATAAATCAAACAAAATTATAAAGCCATCTGCGTATTATCAATTTGTACATGATGGGCTATCAAGTCAAGGATCTGTAATGATGCCTACCTTTACGGGACCTGCATTTTTTACAGAAAAAGAAAAATTTGAAAAATTAGATTTTTCAGATGTAGATAAGAAGCCTTTTTCAAAAATTACAAATGATGGTTGGATTGGTATTATTCAGCGTTACTTTGCAGCTTCATGGATTTTGACAGGAGAGGCAGCTCGAGAGTTCTATACAAAAAAGATTGCAGAAAATATGTATTCAGTTGGTGTTATTACTAAATTGCCAGAAATATCATCAGGTGAAACTATATCATTCGAAACCTCCTTGTTTGCTGGTCCACAGGCCAAGGAGTCTTTAAGTGAAGCTGCACCTGGAATGAATTATGTAGTTGATTATGGAATATTACATTTTATAGCTGCACCTTTATTTTCAGTGCTAACTGGAATATATAAAATGGTAAGTAATTGGGGCGTTTCAATTATTTTATTAACAGTGTTGATTAAGTTAATGTTTTATCCTTTATCAGCGGCTAGTTATCGCTCAATGGGGCAAATGAGGGAGCTGGCACCAAGATTACAAAGCATGAAAGAAAAATTTGGAGATGATAAGCAAAAAATGCAACAAGCTATGATGGAGCTTTATAAAACTGAAAAAATTAATCCATTAGGTGGTTGCTTACCTATTTTAGTTCAAATCCCAGTCTTCATTGCTCTATATTGGGTGTTACTTGGATCGGTAGAACTGCGAGGTGCAAGTTTTATGTGGTTATCTGATTTGTCAAAACCGGATACTTTGTTTGGAAACGTATGGTTTTTGCCAATCGGTCCGCTTCCAATTCTGATGGCCGCCTCAATGTTTTTACAGACCAAATTAAATCCAAAGCCAACTGACCCTATGCAAGCTAGATTAATGTTAATGATGCCTATTATTTTTAGTTTCTTCTTCTTCTTCTTTCCAGCAGGTTTGGTTTTATATTGGTTAGTGAATAATATTTTATCTATCTCACAACAGTGGTATGTGAATAAAAAGATTCATGCAGAAGCGTTAAAAAAGAAAGGCAATGCTTAACGTCGTAAAAACAATTGCTGCAATATCAACAGCATCCGGAGCTGGAGGCATCGCGGTAATCAGATTATCAGGACCTTTGGCGTTTAAAATAGCAAAGAAAATCACAGGTTCTAACTTGCGACCTCGCGTTGCAGAATTTCATAATTTTAAGGATTTAAATGGTATTTTGGTCGATCAGGGCCTTATATTATTTTTTCCTGGACCAAAATCTTTTACTGGAGAGGATGTTGTTGAATTTCAATGTCACGGAGGTACTGTTGTTGCTCAATCTGTATTGAATCTTTGCCTCTTAATGGATGCGGTCTTAGCCGAACCTGGAGAATTTACAAAAAGAGCATATTTAAACAATAAGATTGATTTGGCTCAGGCAGAATCTATAGCAGATTTGATTAATGCTTCAACTGAAGAAGCAGCACAAAGTGCAATAAATTCTTTAT
>Ga0209830_10001993_pt1 | contig 17048 bp, 7 predicted proteins | sample ArcticOcean_MG_C_12_FD_187439 | JGI IMG/M metagenome (GOLD analysis project Ga0209830, IMG submission 187439) | Marine microbial communities from western Arctic Ocean - ArcticOcean_MG_CB8_130 (SPAdes) (version 2) | ecosystem: Environmental > Aquatic > Marine > Oceanic | place: Arctic Ocean...
TTCCGGTTTACAATCCTCGGTATCTTCAGTGACAAATTCTTATTAATAATCATCGCGCCGCGCGTGTGTAATAATATTTTAGTATAATAATAGCGTTAATTGTGTTGTACTATGTAACAAAATATATATATAAGCCCTTTATTAATATTATGATTTACCCTACGAGCATGTAAATTTGATGAGCACACGTCGAAAAAAAAAGCACAATAAATTTGCTTGCTGGCATTATTCGCCTCACGTTTGGCACTTATTCCTCAGAAGAGCGCGCTCTTGAAACAAGTGTGTGTCTTCTGCGAGGATCGATCGCACTCATAAATTATACATCTATATATTCACAAGAATGCTCACCTCATCGTTAACATTAGCGCTTCCATGCGCTAACGTATTATCATCGAGGTATGCAGTGATTGTTTATTATTACTTAAGATCTCGTTAGATTCTGTTGTCGTTTTTTTTTTGAAGTGAGTCATTCGAAGCGAAACTCGTTCCCCGTCATCGGTCAAGAGGACATTGGAGGAACGAATAAATAATAATAATAACAATAACAATAATAATAATTCAATGGAAAGAAGAGTAATCGATCGAGAGAGAGTGAGAGATCGAAACAATCTCTTCCCTCTCGTTCGATGATTGTATTCATCTCTCTATGTTCCATCTGTACTGATTGCTGAGAGACTGGGTCGGTTCCAGAAAAATTCTCCCAAAGGGCAAAAATACGAATTCCGCAGGAACAGTCGAAAGGATAAAATTTTCTTTTACAGCAAACGCAGCGAATGTGCCCCTGCCATGTCACAACTCTCAAAAAGTCAAGCTCTTGAAAACCAGAGGCGTGATAGGAGCAGTATTTTTCTTGACTGACCGCGCGCATATCATTTTCTCTTTTTATTATAACAGGACATCGTGTACTGCGTCTTCGTCTTCTACTACAATCAGACGAACGACGAGTTGTGGTCATTCTAATACGATGAACGTGAATAACAATCGCGCATCGAAAGTGATCGCGCGAGCGGCGGCTTCGGAGCAGGCAAAAAAAGTCATCCCGAAAGTCACGATTGATAATCAAACAGATCCTTTGGCGACTATTCTCAAGATTGAGTTTGGTAATAAACTCGGAGAACTCGCGGATACTTGCGAGGCTATTAGAGGCCTCGGCCTCGACATTTCCAGAGCAGAAATTATGGAAGGAAGTAACGAAAATAAGTTTTATGTCACGGACAGCATGAGCTCGGAAAAAATTACCGCCTCGGCGAGATTGGAAGATTTGCGTCAAACCGTGTTGAAGACGATGTGTTATTACCACCCAGAAGCTTTAGACTTTGTGCAACAAACGGCTAAAAACTCGAAACCGTATGAAATCGATGACGAAGCAGACATGGGAAGCTTTGTAACTCCAGTGAAGAAGAAGAGACAAATTGTGCAAACGAAAATCTCTATAACGTCAGTGAACGCCGGTACTCGATCGAAACTGTTAGTTGAGACCACTGATAGACCGGGTTTATTGTCCGAAATCGTGAGAGTGTTAAAAGACTTGAACTTGAACGTCGTGCAAGCGGAAATTGATACGATTGGTGCCAAGGCTGTGGATACCATGCTCCTCACGTATCACGGTAAAGCTCTGAACGAGAATATGACGCAGTTGGTTATTAACACTTTGCAATATTATCTCAGTCGCCTCGATCGCGACGAAAGTTATTAATTAAAATATTGCGCAAAACACTTAGAATAGTCAACGAAACGAGGGGAGAGAAAGAGAGAGAGAGAGAGAGAATAAGAATAAGAAGATATATTTAACGGAATTTTGTACTTGTACGATGTCGAGGCAAACTTACTTTCTTTGAACTCATAACGCGCGAAAGCGCGAAACAAACAAACAAACAAACAAAAGCGAGGAAAGAGAGGAAGGAGGAACACACAGTATAACGATTGTCAAAAAAACGTATTGCACGGAATTTATCATCTCTCTCTAGTACCACGTTTTTTGTAACTAAATACGTTGGTCATACCATAGTATGCCCCATAATTTGTTTTCCTGTTTTCCATCAAACCATATCATCAAACCATATCATGCTTCAAAGAACAAAAATTGACGAATAGATACTACTATCAATAATGAATCTCCTGGGTACTCATTCATTGCCACCTCCAACGACTCAGAATACTTTTTCTTCTAATCATACAAGAACGACGATGATTCAACGACAACGACAGCAGAGTAATAGTTTTTTCCATTCATCGACTTCTTCCTCTTCTCCTTCTTCTTCTTCGTTCGGGAAAGGAAGCATGATGCGAGTTCATAATCAACGACATCTTTCGATTGAAACTAAAACGCGAATATCTTCCTCCTGTTCATGTTCATCATCATCATCGACTACTACTACTACTATTATTGCCAATGAAAGCTATAGACAACAAGGACAAAAACAAGAACAACAACAATCGCTTTTCTTCTCAAAAGGAAGAGATTATGAGAGTATCGAGAAGAATAAAAGACTAAGGATCATCGCATACGCAATAGAAAGCGATTTTTCCGAACGAGAAGAAGAAGAAGGAACAATGGAAATAAAGCTAAATAGAGTTAAAGAAATTATTGAGAACGTGAACGTTCGAAACGTTCTCAAGCGCCAAGTAGAAACGAGCGGGGCGTATGGCAATATCTCTAGAGAGCAACCGCCGCAAAAGTATGCAAATCAAAGTTCTAGATCAACGTCGTCGTCGCCTTCACGTTCAACAGAAGGTAGAATGAAAAAAAGTCGAGAAAATGACGATTACAATGCGACGACGACCAGCAACAAAACAGCAAGAACGTTCAGAGCAGGTTCTTCAAAGATTCAGAATCAGAGAAATTTTGAGGCTAGCAAATACACCTCACGGGAAACTGGAGAGACAATCAGACACACTGGTATTTTAACTAAAAAGAAAATGGAGCATTTTAAGCAAAAGAACAGGAAAATAGGTGATGCAAAAAATATAAAAGAATTGCTTTCTTTTATAGAATCCGATGTGCAAGATTTTAGTACAGTGAACTGTACGACTGCGCTGCATAAAATTGCAACTACTATTCGCGATCAGAAATCCAGTGATCTTTCGCTGAATCCGACCAAACGAACAATCAATATGAACGGCCCGTATCAAAATGAAGAGGAACATGATGAAATAAGAGAGTTGTGTGAGGGAATGTTGGACAATCCAACTTTCCACAAACTTCTACATCGTTGTATAAAAATGATCCCAAAGACAAACGATGCGTCAAACTTGACATATGTTGCACAAAATTACGGAACGCTTTCATCTCGTGAATATGCAAATGTCTTATGGTCATTAGCACACCTTGGAGTAAAAACTCGATTGCTTCCAAATGAGCTTACAACACTTGTTATCCATCATTATTTACAATGTGCAAAGGAAAATGGTTTTGAAAAATTTTTGCCGCAGAATGTTTCCAACGCAATTTGGGCGTTTGCAATTGTAACCAGTAAAGTTACCGATAGATTAACAATGGAGGACATAGATTACGAAAAATCGAATATTACAATTAAGCTGAGTGATTTCAAGGATATTGAAATTGATTTTGCTTCGACATACGAAGATTATGGATCATTGGATGATTTTTCTGTAGAACTGACAGATAGATTTTTGACTAGTATTGAACAATTGACTTGCTCGGTCATGGAAGATTTTGCTCCTCAAGGAATTTCCAATTCCTTGTGGTCGTTCGCTACCTGTGAATACCAGCTAAAACCAGAAACTGAGGAAGCATTCAAAAAAGGTATAGCAATGAATTTGGGTGTACCATCAATCGATGCCAATCGCAATTTTCTTGGAGCGGGAAACTTCAAGCAAATGGAATGCTCGAACATTATGTGGGCAGTAGGTCAACTCAAATTTAACATGGGAAAAGATCTTGCAAGTATGTTTCTTCAAAGCGCGAGAGATAATATGCGAGAAAATCCAAGAGGGTGGTCAACTCAATCGATTTCAAACATACTTTGGGCGTTTGTATCGACAATGAATGATCCCATCCTCGGTGAAGTTTACAAGCCACCGGCTGGTATTTTTCTAGTATGCGAACAAATTCTCATACAAAAATTTAGAACGATGGTTCCCCAGGCCATTGGAAACACTCTTTGGTGCTTTTCAGCGTTCGACTACCAGCCGAATGAGGAATTATTGAATCGAATGAGCGAGAAATGGGACGCTAATTTACAAGATCGAACTGGAATCGAAAACTGCAACGTGTTCTGGTCGTATACAAAGTTTTCCAATTTTAAACCCAGTCAGAAATTTATTGATCATATCTGTGCTGAACAAATGAAATCTATAATTTGTAAAGAAAAGTGGGACTGTTTAGGAGACAAACCGTTCAAATTATCGAAAGGTGGTTTTGAGTACGAACTCACTGTTATGTCATTCATGTGTGTTGTATTTGGGCTTGCAGACTTCAACATTTTTCCAAACGACAAAGGCGCATATTTCAGACACGTCATGAGTGAAATGACTGCTTGGCTTAAATTATCATACGATCCGGATCAAACGAATCAAAATTGCACACAGCCTATTGTGATGATGATGCGTAGTTTTGCTGTCTTGAAATATTTACCCGATGATGATTTTGTAGAGGCCATGTATATGAGAGCCAAAAAGGAAGCCGACAAAGGTCAGTTCACGCCGCAAGGCATTTCTTTAATGTTATGGTCGTTTTCGAGTTTGGGATTGAAAATTCCCATCGATGTTATAGATGCTTTTTCACACGCGCTTCTTAGACAAATGGAAGAAACAACCAATCCACAATTTATATCGAATTCTCTTTGGGGCCTTGCGAATATGGGAATGATGCACGACAAGACTGTCTTTGAGTCGTTTAAAAAAAAGTTGAACGAAATCTCAAAAGAAGAGCTTGAATCAGCTTATTTCGATGATAATGCGCATATAAAAAAAACTAAGTATAATTATTCTGGAGTTCATTACTGTAAGACCCAGCTATATTCGGCAAACTTTGCGTACGAGTTACTTTCGCCGCACGGTAAACTCTTAAACACAGAGTTAGAGAATGCTTGTAAGAAGGTATGGTTGAAAGTCACGAGTGAATGTGTGAGCGTATCTGACTTTCAACGAAAGGTTTCTTCTGCATTAACAGATATGGGCGTCCCACACGAGCTCGAATTTCTCAGTGAGGGTGGCTTATTTTCCTTAGATATTGCTTTAAAGGGTAGAAAAGTTGCAATTGAATGCGATGGACCGTCGCATTTTGCGGTAAATCGTCCTATGGTTAGAATCGGTGGCGATTATTTGAGAGAAGCTATTTTAACTAAGCAGGGCTGGAAATTTGTACAAATACCATGGTTCGAATGGAGTAAGGTCGAAAGTAATAATGAACGACAGAGGGCATATTTGGCAAATTTACTTCATGAGCACCTTGGTTTGACCGAGTTGCAATTAAAGTCTAGTCTCGAAGAAGAAAAAAATTTGAGAGATTTGGGGGCGGATGTTTTCATGTCTGAACTCAACGATAGTACTAGCGACAACGATACTAACAACAACGACGAAATACAGAGTAATAATAAGAGCGAAAGTACGTCTTTGTCGTCGTCTCGGACTACATTTCGTCCGTATGGTATGGATTTTGAACAAACACCCCCGCCACCCGCGCGCGCGAGTCGAATTACAAAATCTCCTTCATCTACTTCTTCTTCTACTTCTTCTCGCGTGATAAAACCAGTCGCTCAGGGTATGCGAAGAGTGTCAGCGAAAGTCCCACGCAGTAGCAGTAGTAGTAGTAGTAAGGTTCTTTCACCATCAAATCTTTCCGATGCTGAATCGAAACGCTTAAGTGAAAAGTTGTTAGGTCCCTCTCGAAAGGTAAGCGTGAAACGCGTGAAACGCATAGTCTCTGCGTCGTCGGAAACTAATAATAGTAATAAATCTGACGATGATAAAAATAATGACGACGACCAAGATAATAATGAATAGTTCTAGTTCAGTTTTTATATAGCTCGAATTCGAATTTATATATATTTTGCGCGCGCAAATGCCTTTCTTTATTCTTTATAGTTGATTAGTTCTTTTCTTTGCCATTCGCATGCAGCACCAAAAAAAAACTCCCGTCATCAGCACAAACACAAAATCAAAAAAAAGGGAGGAAAAAAAAAAAAAGCTGCTTTCCTTTTTGCGAAAAAATCATCGAACACAAACTGCAAACTATCTAACGCTCGCGAGTGTGATAACAATCGTACGCGCAAAGATTTATATCGAAAGAGTATTCTCGAATACTTTCTTTGCGTTCGTTTGATAGACACACGTTCGATTCATTCAACACCCGTGTGATATATATTAAAAAGCTTTAACAAACTCTCTTCAAGAGCGGCGAATTTTTAGGAAGAGGGAGAGGAAAAACTCCAAACATCCTTTCGCGCGACGAGGAATTTTCGCGCGCAAAAAGAGACAACGAGAACGACTCACCGCGCGATAATCGAACACAAAATAATATTCGACATTCATAGAGAGAACTATTGTTAGAGTAGGAAATGTCCGCGCCGTGGGCAAGCATTCTTAAGCAAGGTACGCAAAAGCAAGAACGAGTGATTGAGAAAATCGAGTCATCTGCTCCGCTCTCTGCTGCTGCTGCTGAAGAACCAAAACAACAAAAAGATATCAAAAACGACAACGCTTCTTCTGCTGCTGCAGTAGAGGGCAAGAATAACAAAAATACTACGAGCGATACTACTAGTGATACTACTACTACTACTAATAATAATAATAATAATAATAATAATAATAAAATAACAAGTAAAGAACAGCCAGGATCATCATCATCAGTTGGTAGTATGGCTGCGTCGGCTATAACATCGTTCGCGTCGTTGTTCGGCGGCGGAAAGAAAAAAGTTGAGGATACGTTGAACGATACTATTGAAACGACAAACAACAATAATAATAATACTAAAATCAATGAAGGTTCAAATAATAACCAGACGACGACGACGACGACTGGTAAGAAAGGGAAAGGGAAGAACAAAAACAACGATCAACAACAAGCAAATAGCAATAGTGGTGGTGATAAAAAAGGATCATCAAAGACTGAAAACAAACAAGTAGTATTGGTCCCAGCGGAAGCCCCATCGAAACCGGCTTGGGGAGGCGTGAAAATCGGAGCCGCAGTGGAAGCGGCGAGCCCTACGGCAGCTGTTGCGCAAGCGCCCAAGCTGTGGCCATCTTTGGGAGATGAAACTGCAGTACTAACTGGTGATGAAAGTCAATTAACTCGCACATCGAGCGGCGGCGAGAACGGTACGAAAGGTGTGTCGAAAAAGAGCCAACAACAAAAAGCGAGCGCGGAGGATGTTGCAAATACTCAAAACACCGAAAATAGCGAAGGGAAATCGAACAAAAACAAAAACAAAGATAATCAAAATAACAACAATAACATCAATGCAACCATCAATAATAATACCAACGGCAGCGGTCGCCCTGCCGGCGCTGCTGCTGCCGCCGTCGTTGCTGGAGGGAGAACTGGAGGAGGAGGTAGAAATCCACCGGACATTAAAGGACAAGGGCGTGGGCGAGGTCGAAGCATAGCGGGCGGGCGACATAGTAGAACAGGTTCTGTAGGATCTATTGGATCAGATCAAGGCGGCGAGTTTGGATACGGAGGTAGAGGGGGAAGAGGGGGGAGAGGAATTATCCCGAACGGCAGCGCTGAGACCGCTGATGGCATGGCTGGAAGAGGAGGAAGAGGAGGGAGAGGGGGAAGAGGCGGAAATTTGAACACCGGTCGCGGCTTTAATCAACAACCATATCATATTGGGTACATACCGCAATACCCTGTACGAGGAAGAGGTATGCCACCTCAAGGTTATGGATACTACCCGCAGAACATGGCAGCCCCAATAGCGACTAGAGCGCAAGTCTTAGCGGCTTTGAAGCGACAAGTTGAATATTACTTCTCCGTCGATAACTTATGCCGCGACTTGTTTCTTAGACAGAAAATGGATCCAAAAGAAGGTTGGATTGAACTTTCAGTGATTGGTGCTTTTAATAGAGTGCGAATGTTAACTCCTGATCCTACTGCGTTATCTGAAGCTTTGCAAGGATCGATGGTGGTTGAATTTAACGAGGCAAACGATGCAATTCGAGTTGGTGGCGATCATTGGCGAAGTTGGTTATTATCTTCAGATGAAGTCACTGCATCTTCAAATGTGCAGCAGATGCACGAACTAAGTATGAACAACGCAGAAAAGGCGGATAATTTTGAGATGGACGAGGACTTTGGCGATAATCACAACGAATCCGACGATGAGAACACTGACGATGAATACGAAGAGGACGATATGAACGATGTCGATGTTGGACGACTGATGATTGTTACACAAAAAGGTGCACGTCATGGGCCAGGAAATGAAGGTGGAGCTTCCGCGGCAAGACCAATCTCTTCGTCGACAACGGCAGCAATGCAAACACCGGTGAGAAATTCTGTCACGGGCTCGTGGAAGAAAGACTCGGCAAACTTTTTCCCTTCGTCGCTCCCTAGAGACGGCCAACTGCATCGCGAGGACATTGGCTGGATGATTGGTTCGATGTCGCCAGCCGCTGGTTCTCAAATGCACCGGGCTGCTGCTCAGCAAAGACGATCTGGAGACTCACCTTCGCACGTTTCGCATGCATTGTTAGAAGAAAATGGTTTCAAACAACAAAAGTACAAAGCGTTTCATGAACGGTGCATCGAAGAGCGTAAACGAGTGGGATGCGGTCATTCTGAAGAGATGAATACTTTGTTTCGATTTTGGAGTTACTTTTTGAGGAATACATTCAACGTCAAGATGTATAAAGAATTTTGCCGTCTCGCTGAAGAAGATGCTAGAGCAAACTATCACTACGGTTTGCAATGCTTATTCAGGTTTTACTCGTATGGTTTAGAGTCACGTTTTCGTACTGCGATTTATCGTGACTTTGAAGAATATGCTTTGAGAGATTATGAGAGTGGATCACATTACGGGTTGGAAAAATTTTGGGCGTTTCACTATTACTATAAAGGTCCAGAGAAACCAACTATGCGAGACGACTTAAAGGTAATCATGGAAACAAAGTTCAAAACGTTAGATGACTTCAAAAGGGAACGATCCAAGAAAAACGAAGGAAAATAAATTAATGCAATATAAACATAGACGACTAAAGCGCGCTACTGAAACGTAAAAAATAAGAATATAAAATAGCTCATTTAGGCAGCTAACTCCGGAATCATGCTCCGGAAGTTTAAATTATAAATATAATATGATGTGTTGTGTGGAAAAATTTACTCCTAATTATACCTGATACGCCTTCATCCACGCGACGACTGATTCTACGACTTTCTAAACTTTAGCAAGGGCACCATTTGTTAATTGTGCCACATCTCTTCCACAAAACCACGAAGATCATCGTTCATAATTGCCGTATATGCTAATCCAATCCCAATCAAAGGAACAACAATAGTTAGCGGATCTATGTTTTCACTTTCATTCGTCAAACTTTTCCGCATCAACATCGTTTTAACTTTTGTTATTCGTGCGATACCGTCCGAAGCCATTTTCAGAGCGTTTTGGTCGCTCAACGCTTTTATGACTTTATAACCCGATTTTTTGTATAATGATCTAGCTTTCCCGTTCGTGCTCTCTACAATCAAAGCGCACTCTTCGAATCCGTTCTTTTTCGCCTCTTTTTCACACTCTCTCACTAACGCCTTTGCATATCCTTTACCTCGCGCCGAAGACGCTACACCTAAATTTCCTATTATTGGCCGTATATACGATGATCCTAAACCAAATCTATCCACGTCTTCTGGAACGTTATCGTAATCGTAATCGTCTAAATATCTTCGGTACTCTACTCCAGCGCACGCTACTACGTCGCACGATTGTTCATCGCGGATGATAAACATCGCCCCTTTCTTCGCGTTACTATATCTTTTTTGTAAATCACTCGTCTGTGCTCTTCTCAGGGAAGAAATTTCTTTCTTATCCGCTCTTGCGCTACCGTCGCGGACGAAGAAGGCGTCGACGAATACTTCCGCCGCTTCTTCAAAATCCATCCCTCTCGCTCTTTCCACTTCATACGCTTTCGCTCTTACCCTCATTCCTTCTCTCGAACTCCTTCTTTTTCTAATATTATTAGTATTATTAGTATTATTAGTATTATTTATAATATTATGCTTCACGCGAGATGACGACGATGACGACGAAGTCGAAGGAGTACTCGCAAAACATATTCTGTCATAAATAGTTTGTTTTTGGAACATGAATGTCGATGATTTATTTTGTTTCCCCTTTATTTCGTTCTATTTCGTTCTATTTCGTTCTATTTCGTCGTGTCGTGTCGTGGTCTGCGTGCGTAAAAGCGAAGAAGTTGTGAATTATATGAAGATCGAAAATTATTTTCAAAACACGCGATGAGTAGTGCTGATTAAAAGTTTAAAACAGGTAAACAGCAGTTTTTTTATTACACGCTTGACAATAGTACAACACCATCAATGGATTCAATTCTAGCACGTTGTTACTTATTATTATCTTCCTCTCCCCGAACCATTCCGGGGAATAAATCCTTCATATATACCGTTCTGCGTAACGCATTTGTGAATCCTTCGTTGTATTTGTATTTTGTTCCACCAGTCGCAACTTTTGGTTTATTACTCGCAGCCATTTTATGTTTGTTACCGCCCGAGAAACCAATCTCGAGCCTGGCGTTACCAGCTTTCTTCATCTCGTCGTATGCAGCCGATTGTGGCAAGTTAACGACGTTTTGATTCGTAAAAATCTTCTTTTCGCCATCTTTTTCTGGCGTGAATGAGCTTTCTGGATCAAAGTTTCTCGCCCGTTGACGGATTTCATCCATGGCAACCTCTCGAGCGACTAATTCTCGAGCGTTCGGTCCGAGCTCGCGTCGATCGATAAGTTTTTCGTTTCTTAATTTTTCGTTTTCTTCATTTAATGCGTTTCTTTTCGCAAGCCATTCTTCGCGAGATAAGCGTATAGTAGCTCCAGTTGCCGAGAGCGGTTTCGATTCTGTCCCATACACGCCGCCGCCATATTTTATGAGCTCATCAACAGAAGGTTGCAATTGAAAACCAGCACCAAAGGTTCTTCGGCTGTACGATGATGCACTTAAAGGTGCATTTGTGTACGTCAAACCTGTTGAACGCGTGACATCTACGGCACGTTTTAATTCATCTCCTTCCTTTTTTGACATGAAATCATATCCCGCAGCTCGTCCCACATCTGGGGCAATAATTGTCATAAGATATGGCAAAACATCAATTTGCGGATTGGTTCCGTTCGATGAGATAGAGCGAGAATCTGATTTTGCTTTTTCTATCCATTCTCTTGTGATTTCTCTCTTCCTTTGCAACTCTCTCTCGACTGCTTTGAGTTTTGGAAATTGCATAGTTTCCATAGAACTCGAAGAAGACGCTCGGTGATGTACTGAGCAGAGTTGCCCATAAAAGTAATCAGACGAGTTCGCTCCCTTAGAGCTATTGAAAATATCTGCATTTGAAAGATCTTGCGAAGCTAATGCATAAAGCTGCATCGTTTGATCAGAAAGCCTTGCGTTAGGAAGATTCTCAAACGTTGACTCTAACAAGAAATTATCGTCTCCGAACGTTTGAAACCTGTCGTACATCCAGCTGAAGTGCTTTTCTTGACCTGGATACGTTTTTTCCATGAACGTGTGCCTACCTCTGTACATGTCACGCATGATTTCCAAAGACTTTGACCCAATATCTTTACTTTCGCCGGGAACTGGAGCATCTGCCATGGAAAATCTTCCTCTCGCGAGTGATTTGTACTGTAAATGGTTTAAGCACGCTCGAATATCCATTTCACACGTTTCCGCGAGTTGACTAATCGCTCTTGGATCGGCTGAGATTTTTTCCTTTGCACATATTTCTCGCAATCTGTGTGTAACTCTTGCAGACGCCGGCACGCGAAGCCTGATGAGTTTCGATGAGTCTCTCAACTGTCTCAAAGCGGCTGAATATTGGTCGTTGCAAATAAGAATAATCGGCCTGTTCAAAGGTCCATTACTATTGTTGTTGTTGTTCTTCTTCCCCCAACTGCCATTAACAATTTTTAAAAGCGCGCTCATAGCGCCTCTACCTTCATTTCCACCAAACATGGCATCAATTTCGTCAATAATTAAACAGTTTGGTTTTGCTTTTTCGCTATTAGATGATGGAAGACTTTTCGCACTATTGGAAACCGAAAATCCCTTCATAGATTCCAAGACCGAGCGCATTTCTACGGCTTGTTTCACAGCTTTCACGAGTCCTTCGGAAGACTTTTGCGTAGAAGCGGCATTAATTTCGACAACTCTGTATCCGCAATGTTTTGCCGCTATGTGCGCGAGCGTTGTTTTGCCTACGCCGGGACTGCCAGAAATTAGAGCTAATTTCTTAAACGGTCGCCCAGACGCGTCAAACGTTTCCTCGCCGTTGTAGTTTTTGTTTTTACTAGTATCGTTGTTATTACTCATGACAGATGGGTTGATCATTTGGTGCGTCATTTGATTCGGCGTGTTCTTATTGAAGACAATTTTATCCCACGACTTTAACCAACTCAGCAACTCTCTGTTTCCTCGTTCTTCGGAGAGTAAATCTACAAATCTCCTCGGTGAATATTTTGCGAGCCAAGAGGAATTAGCAATCTTCAGTTTTATTTCTTTAATCTTCTTTTTTCTCCTTTCAGTTTCAACGGCGTCCGCACTCGCATCATTGCCAAGCAAAACTCTTTCGACTTCTTCGCTCGTTGGCATTTCCTCGTCATCGCCGCCGTTCAATTCCGAATCCATTTTCGCAGCAGCCTCAACTGCTAAAGCGTACCTTCTGGCCTCAATTTCTTTGAGCATATCATCAATTGGTTCATTCAAAAGATGAATTCGACTGACTGCAGCTCGAGCTTGATCGTACGCGTGTTTCCCTTTTTTCTTTGCAAGTTGATTATCGCTCAATAACTTATTAGTATTATTATTATTATTATGTTCTTCCTCGCACTCTCCTAAGCTATACTCTTCGATTTTTAAATATACTCTTTTCGTTATATCGTTTGGATCTGTTACACTGATAAATTTTTGGCCCACTGCACATTCAGCTGATGATAATAAAGGCGGGTCGTTTCTCGCGATTGACTTGTATCGCAAATGTTCGAGCTCGATTTCTCGTTCCTTTTTCTCTATATCTGCTTTCTTCTTCGCTTCTGCTTTTAATTGCTTTGCTAAATCTTCTTGATTCAACGCCGAGCCTGCGATATTTGTAGCCATTCGTTTCTTCTTTTGAGCGTCGTCATCGATTTTGTCTTTTTCATCGTCTACTTCTATAACATCATCAGAGGAACGTTTGTTGTTATTCAAATTTTTGTTATCGTTCACTTGAGTCAACATATCGCTCTCGTTCTCTAACCAATCCAGATCTTGCGTTCCAATGATGGAAGGATCATTAACATTATTATTATGATGATGATCATCATCATCTTCATCATCATCATCTTGTTCGGCCAAGAATGCCATATCCTCCTCCTCGTCGTCAAGAAATAACTCATCTTCATCGTCAAGTAACGCATCGATGTCGTTCATATCAATATCATCATCACTCATTTTTATACAGTACGGAGAACTTATTTATTGAATACGTATGGCTAACGAGGCACGTTTGCGGCCAAAATTCTTCCTCTTTTTCTTCTTCTCCTTCTCTTGATTATTATTATCGATTATTTATATATTTCAGTGATACTATGATATGAGCGAGATGAGTTTATGATTAGTTTTTTAAAGTACTCGTAGGGAGATTTGAAAAAAACTTGGTAACTTGCCACTTGCTGCTGCTGCTGCTGCTGAACCCTGAAAATCCACTTCTGCGAAAAATAGCAGAGTATAGGAACACACGAAAATCAGGCGACACAGAAAATCAAAAATCAACTCTCTCTCGTTTCACTATAACCTCTGTTCTTTTATATATCGCACGAATTATTCGAATAATAATAATAATAATAGTATAATAGTATAATAGTGTAATAGTATAATAATGGATTCATATTACTGGACACAGTTCATGGTCTTGGCAGTATGCTGCGGTTTAATGGAAGTACAAAAATTCACACAAAAAGAACGAACGAACGAACCAAAATCGTTCATCTCATTCAGGAATAACTATTTGTTCATATATTCATTAATGATGGCTGGAGATTGGTTGCAAGGCCCGTACGTATACGCACTCTATCAACACTATGGCTACAGTACTGGAGATATTGGGAAGTTATTCATTGCAGGATTCGGTTCATCGATGATCTTCGGCACTGTAGTTGGCTCGATGGCCGATAAGCATGGGAGAAAAGCTGCTGCTCTGGTATATTGCGCGACCTACATCGCGAGTTGCGTGACTAAACATTGGTCGGATTATTACGTCTTAATGCTTGGGAGATTTTTCGGTGGAATTGCGACGAGTTTGTTATTCACCGTCTTTGAATCATGGCTCGTCGCGGAACATTTCAAGAGAGGGTACGAAGCGGAATTGTTAGATAAAACATTTTCAAAGGCTATATTCTTAGGAAATGGTTTAGTTTCGATCGTTTCTGGGTTAGTGGCGAACTATTTGGTGACGGATATGTCGTTAGGGCCAGTGGCACCGTTTGATGCTGCAACGTGCTTCCTCGCCATTGGCGGCGCCGTTATTTTCTTCACTTGGACAGAAAATACTGGAGACGTCGTAGAGAACGCCAGCCTTCAACAATCGTTCTCGACTGCGTATAAAGCTATTTTCTCGGATAAGAAAATCTTTTACCTCGGAGCTATGCAATCCTTGTTCGAAGCTTCGATGTACTCGTTTGTGTTCTTATGGACGCCGGCGTTATCACCGAATGGCGAGGATATTCCGCACGGGATGATTTTTGCGACTATGATGGTTGCTTGCATGATTGGTTCCTCTTTGTCTTCTCGATTAATGGCGAGAACGGATTTAAGAGTTGAAAAGTATATGCAAACCGTGTTCTTAGTCTCCGCGTGCTCTTTATCAATTCCAGTGTTTATTAAAACTTTTGATCTCGGATCGGGCGGCTATAAAGGCGGTCCAATCACTTTTGAAGGTAAAATACAACTCTTCGGTTTCCTCGTCTTTGAATTAATGGTTGGTATTTTCTGGCCTTCAATGATGAAAATGAGAGCACAATACGTTCCAGAAGATGTGCGTTCGACTGTGATGAACTTCTTCCGCATTCCGTTGAACTTGTTTGTTTGTGTCATTTTATACAACGTCGCTTTGTTTCCGTTATCGGCAATGTTTGGCATGTGCACGTTGTTCTTATGCGGTTCCGCGTTCTTGCAAAGGAAGCTTGAGTTGATAACGGCGAACAACAAATTACCAGCTTAAGATATAATAATCATCTCACATAATATAGAAATAACTTATTGGTGCTGTTGTTGTTGTTGTTTACTCTTTACTCGTTTACTGTACCAGTACTTGTTTTAATATATTAAATTTATAAATTACGATTTCTCCACTTTATAGAGACACAAGAGAGAGAGAACTAAAACAAGAAAAGAATGAGTGGTGGTGTGATCAAAAATGCTGCAATAGGGTCATTCGCGGCATTTTTCCTCTCTTTCATCTTCTTCTTTTGTTCAATCTTTATCGCATTTGCTTTGAGATATCTCGCGCTCCCTAAAGGCGAAGCGATTATGAGCGAACAGTTGTTCTTCAATTTCGCTGAAGAACATCCAATCGCGATTTCTTCGTTCGTTTGGATACCTACCAGTATATCGCGTTCTTCTTCTTCTCCTTCTCAATCACAGACGATATCATCATCATCATCATCAAATAATAATAATAATAACAATAATAATAATAAAGATATTAAATCTTCGAATATTCTCATCGTTACAAACTTGAAAAGATTGATTAGACCGTTTACTAAAAAAGTGCAAGATCGAATTGTCTCCCCATACTCTCAATTCGACGTAGACGTGAAGTTAGACGTGCCGGATTCGGAATATAATCAAAACGTGGGAATGTTCCAAATTCAAACTGAACTTTTAACGAATACTGGAGAGACTATATTAGATGCCATGCGACCTGCGGTTTTACGATACCGGTCGCCTTTGGTGAGATGGATGAAAGCAATCGCGTATTGGCCATTACACGTTACAGGTTTCGTCGAAGAGAAGCAAACGATTGTAGTCAGAATGTTTTCGAAGATTCGAGAGAGGAGAGATTTTACGCAAGTCTCTGTACGTTTAATACCAAGGCAAAGCAATTTAGGTGGGAAAATTCCAGAAGTCTATTCTGCAGTGGCAACGATTTCGCTACGAATGAATATTTTACAAAAAGCTTTGTATTTCTACCCGTTCGTATCGACGACGTCCGTGATTGCATTCACTTGGTTTTGCTTTAATACATTTCTTGCTATTGTGACGTCGATTATTTTTGTATTGACAACTGTTTCGGGATCACAGGAAGGCACGACGATGATGGATGATGTCGTAGATCGTATTAAGTCGACTACGAGTAATTCTTTAGGGCACGGGAGAGAGAAGCAAGATAAACTCATCGAAGCAATTTTAGCTGGCGAAGATGAGACGATTAGTATTTTACAGCCACCTGCTGATGATGATGATGCAACCTTATCGGGTTTGTCTTCTGATATTCCAGAACGTAAGGACAAAATGCCTCAATCTTATAGGAAAGATGATGAGCTCAGACAAAGGAGGTAAAAAAATGTAAAAGCGTTGGTCGCACGTGCAGTTGTAGAAAAATAATTTTAGTCGTGTATTTTAATTAAGTATATATTGCTCGCGTTTATATATATCAAATTCTATGTTTATTACTAATCATTCGTTTTTGTTTGTGTATGTGTCTATATGTTGTTCTTCCTCTCTCTATCTTCCTCTCTCTCTCTCTTTTCGCTTAAATTTTCATGCCCGCTGTTTTCATTTTCTCCTTAAAATTGTCCACAAACTCGTCGATGAGCACGGGCCAAGCCGCGTCTTTGTCTAAGTTCGCATCGTAACCGAACAAAGTCGTCTTGTACGTCCTCGAAAAA
>Ga0209830_10001996_pt1 | contig 17039 bp, 11 predicted proteins | sample ArcticOcean_MG_C_12_FD_187439 | JGI IMG/M metagenome (GOLD analysis project Ga0209830, IMG submission 187439) | Marine microbial communities from western Arctic Ocean - ArcticOcean_MG_CB8_130 (SPAdes) (version 2) | ecosystem: Environmental > Aquatic > Marine > Oceanic | place: Arctic Ocean...
GATGCATCTTTTTCATTGAAAAGAAAGCAGAACATGTCTCGACGAAGCATTGGAATTTGATCTGCGTCACAAACAACGCAAGAATGCTAACGGAAACAAAAACGAAAGCGGAATCAACGAACGACCGCGATCGAGAAGAAGAAGAAAAAGAAGAAGAAGATCGATGTTTCGACCTGGACGAGCTCTCGAACGCGCTGAAGGCGAGCGAGAGCGTAAACGATCGGTTCAAGAATCAATTAGTGCTCTGTCTGTGCGGACTTCCCGGATCTGGGAAATCGAGTGTAGCGAAGAAGATAAAGAAAAGGGCGTATTTAGAGGGCTTAGAGTGCCATTTATTGTCCATGGACGAATTCGAGCGCAGGAGGATCGATGAAGGTAGGACTGGATCAGTAGATCGCGATGATTACGAGGAAACGAAAGGGAGAAGGTTTGGACCGGAGAGCTGGAAACGAGCTCGCGAGGATTGTTTCGAGAGGCTTCGCGAAGTGTTATCGGAAGACGAAATGAGAAACGGGATAGTTATTATAGATGATACGATGCATTATAAGTCCATGCGGAGGGAGTGTTATAGGTATGCGAGGGAGTTCAGGGCGGCGTTCGTTGTTCTGTTCGTCGATACGGAGGCGGAGGTTTGTTGGGAAAGGAACTCGGCGAGATCTGACGAGGACGTCCTGAAAGTACCTAGGGATGTTTTTGAGAGGTTGGAGACGGTTTTTGATAAGCCTGGGGCGAGAGAATACGATGCCGATGATGCGTACGATAAGAATTATTTATACATGACCGCATTATTAGACGACGACGACGAAGGAGACGACGAGTCGTTTATCGAGAAATTATTAGAGCAAATTTACGAACGTTGGATAAACGACGAAACGCCGAGAAGAAAAGACGAACTTGAGTTATTAGCGTTAAAGAGACACCGTTCAGCGACTGACCGAGTGATCACTGCCGCTAATCTCGTCCACGACGTCGACGTACAAACGCGTAAACTCTTAAGCGAATTCATGCAACAAACGACGTCGTCGTCCTCTTCGACTGCTCACAAAAACAACGAAACGCTCTCAAAAATTCAAAAAATCCGCTCAGAATGCGTACAACTCGCTCGAGACGAAACGAAATTCGATGCAAGAAAGGACCAACTCATTAAAGAGAGAGGTGATTTAGACTCCTGGTTTTCAGACGCTACTTCGGAGAAGTATTGCGATATCTTTCGCGAAAAATTACTCGCGCTTTCGAATCCTGAACGCGAGTAGTCGTAGTCGTACTTGTAGTATACGTAATAGTGAATAGCATTAGCGCGATGTCGATGACTGTACGACAGTCTTTCTCTCTGTACTGCATACCCTTTGCTCTACCTGAGTAGTAGTATTAGTATACTCTGACGATCGATACATAAAATCTTTTTTGCCTTTTTTCCTTTTTACAGAAGTACAGTAGACGGCACAAAAAGAGCATCAGTCATTGGAGTGAGCGAGCGCTTTTAGAACAAACAATACAATAATAATAATACCTACGATCGATCGAGAACAAGACCGGACTAGCACGCGATGAAACCAAACTCCTTATTCCTCGCAGTCGTACTGACGATCCAATCCTTAATCGATCTATCGCTCGCTATTCGTATTTCAGATACGTTCCAATTGTTTTCCAAGAGATCGAATTCGAGAACGACCGCGGCGGGAACTGCAGATGACGCGATAACGCTGGACGATGCGTACATGGACGACAAAATAATCGGATGGGACGCGAAAACGAACAATCCGATATACGACGAGAACTGGTCGCAGAACAAAAGATTACTGGAGAAGTATAACCCTGGATCGACCGAGCGAAAAGATCTTCCACAGTACAAACACGTCTCAGATAAAGAAGAGGAACGAGAGTTTTTGTATAAGGGCTCGGAGAACGCGGAGTTAATGAGAGAGTTCGAGAGAAGGAAGAAGCTAGAAATGACACCGCCTGCACCGATGTTTGCTGGAGAGCAAACGAAAGCAGTCGATGAAGCTTTGCTTTCTGCGATGTCACCCGAAGAACGAGGGAAAATGGATAAGAGTTTAAGCGCGTTTCAGAGGAAAGTTATGAACGCGATGTTAGGCGGCAGTCAAGTCGGTTCGGAGGATTGTAACGTGGAGAAGATGAAACAGACGTTTTTGAGTGAAAGAGAGTTAGCGCATTTGAAGACTGATAAGGCGCAGAAAGGCAAGGATGCGTTCGTGCACTCTGCGGGGAAGATTTCGAAAGGAGCGCATTATCAAAAGAGAATAGATGCAGACGCAGAAGCGCATAAGTGCGTTGAGGCAATCGTAGTGAACGATATGTGTGATAGGGCGGCGGCGGGACAATATTTATCGACAGTTTTAAGACAAGCCGAAGGTGCGTGGAGCAAGATGCAAAAAACTTCGATTAGAGATCACGCGAGGTATGAACCGCTGAATCAACACGCAGTGTTAGAGCGAGACCGTTGGGGAGCGGCGAAGAGATGCGTGGATATAATCATGCCCGGGTATTGGAGAGAGACCGTCGCGAGCGAAAAGTTTCGAGCGAGAGAGGCTTCAATTCAAGAGAATACGCGGATTTTCGCCGCAATGGGCGGCATGGAGAAAGGTAAAATCGAGATTAATGGACACAAGGTAAAGACGGGCCGCTAATATATTAGTCTTTCACTAGTGTATATCAGTATATGCAGTACGCATGGATTATGCTACATATAAACAGATGAAGCATACTGTTTTTTTATCACCACACAGACAAACACACACACACACACAGACAAACACACACTCACACACACACAATATTATCATTCAATACAACAACACACTCTATTCATTATGATATACTACTACTTATTATTAATAGCCGTTCCGATGTTTTTTCCTCCAATGCCACGCGTGACCGAGACTTTCTTCTAAATTCGTATACTGCGCTTTCCATCCAAGCTCGCGCTCGATTTTATCGACGTTTGCGTAGACTTCTGCGTAGTCACCAGGCCTCGCCTCGGTTTGCTCGACAACCTTAATAGGCACATTCGTCACGCTCTTACACGCGTGGACAAACTCTTTCACGCTAACGCCTTTGCCAGTACCGACGTTATATAAACTCGGCGGATTTGATGTCGCTTTTTCCATCGCTAAAATATGCGCGTCGATCAAATCAGTCACGTGTATGAAATCTCTTATGCAAGTTCCATCTCTCGTATTATGATTTGTACCCATAATGAGTAAATGTTCGATGTTCCCTAACGCGGCATCAAAACAAGCTCCGGAAATACGCCCATGGTTTCTTAACTCTGGTCTCGGATATTCTCCCAAACGGCCTTTCGGGTCAGAACCGAACACGTTGAAATATCTCAAAATTACAGCTTTAAAATCTGCGTTTGCGTTCGCGTAATCCCTAATGACTTCCTCGGCGAATAACTTTGACTTGCCGTACGGATTAATCGGTATTGGCACGGTCTTTTCCGTAATTGGCAAAACGTCTGGATTCCCATAAGTAGCGCACGTGCTCGAATAAATTAACTCTCTCACATTAAACCTATCCATAGCTTGCAACAAAGTCGCCGTATTACTCGTCACGTTCTTATAATACTTATTCGGATCTTGCATACTCTCTCCAACGTAAGCGACCGCCGCGAAATGAATAACCTTCGTAATCTTCGGCTCAGTCGCAAACGCTCTATTCAAAACGTTCTCATCAGCGATATCGCCAATGATAACCCTCAAAGCGTTCTTCCCTTTCGTTAACTTCTTCAACGCCCTCAAAGCGCCTTCGTTCCCGCGCGATAGATTATCCACAATCGTCACCGCGTTCCCTTCCTCGATTAACTTCAACGTCCCATGCGATCCAATGAATCCTGCACCACCTGTAACTAACACGTGCGCTTTCACAGCTTTCGCTACTTTCATCTTAAAATCATCCTTCATAAACCGCGCGCTCGCGTCGTCATACAACCCATTTTTTGCATAGACCAACACAGTGAACAGCAACGTAAAAAAGGTTAATAGTTTCATTTGATTACTACTACTACTACTGCTACTACTACTGCTGCTCGCAATGAACACGTTCATGGCGCTCTCGATCCTAAACCTTAAATTACTCACCCTCACCCTAATCGCTTGCGCTATAATTCTTCCCTGTCCCCCTATCGACTGCGCTCTCGCCAAAGTCGCTCTTCCTCCGATTGGAAACCAAGATCGATTTTGTGTTCGTAACAGTCTCGGCGATGATTGCTCGCAGCGCTCTGAGATTTCTTCTCCTTCTTCTTCTTCTTCTTCGTAGGTCGGTCGGTTACGCGCGCAGGTTTGGGCAGTAGTAGTAGTAGCAGCTGAAGTGCGATGTCTCGCCTGTTGCATATAAATTAATGTGCTCGCGAGCAAGCGGTGCTCGCTAAAAGAAGATCGTTTTTGTTTTCCTTCTGCTGCGTTTTTGAGGCGTTTTTTATTTTTAAAGGGTTTTTTAGGGTTTAGGGTTTAAGTCAAAAGTGCTCATAAAACTGGAGCCTTTTTAGAAACCTCTTCTGCGCCTTTATCAACAGAGAGAGAGAGCGAGAGAAGAGAGAGAGTTATATAACTGACGTTAAAAGAGACGTGCTTTGCTAGATACGAGTGAGCCTTAGTAAATAACACGCGCACGCGCTCGATCAAAATAAAAAACTAAATAAATGAAATGAAGGTCTTTTGAAACCCTAAATCTATCCATGAGGCGTTTTTTATACGAAAAAACCCTTCAAATGTTCAAAAGACATAAAAAAGTGTTTCACAATTGGAGCTCATAAACAGACCTCTTTTCACGCCTTTATCGACGCACAGAGAAGAAGAAGAAGAAGAAGAAGAAGAAGAAGAAGCGATAAGAGTGATAAGAGCAGGTGTTATCGGTAGATAACAATAACAATAATAATGGGAGCGAAACAGAGCCAAGATGATCGAGTATGGAAAGAAAACGAGGAATTGAGACGAGAAAATGCGAGACTGAAAGAGCTCTCGTTGGAGAACGAAAGGAGTAGAACCAGTAATCATACTGCGAATGAGGACGAAGATAAAACGAAGGTGATGATCGATGAAACGAACGTGGGTGTTTTAGTGACGATGGATGATCAAGAAATCGAGCGAATTCTGTTGAAATCAATACACGATAGATCGAACGTACGGACGCATGAGTTCGCGAGGGAACATAAACAGGACGCGTTGAAAATTATTGGGATCATGAAATCTTTACAAGCGCAGAACATGGTCTGCGCCGAAGAAGAGACGAAGAAGACGACGGTGTTAACCGAAGAAGCGAAAAAGTATAAGATTTCTGGGTCACCAGAAGTGAGAGCGTTTGAAATCGTATATGAGAGAGGGTCGGACGGCGTTCCGTTGGCAGAGTTCAAGGCGCTCGAGAAGGAGATCTCGGAAGTCGGGTTTAAGCAAGCGATGCAGCAGAAATGGTTACAGATGGATAAGGAAACGAACTGTGTGGTTACGAAGATGACCGATCGAGTGGAAGATTTGACGAAGAAGTATTTGGAGATGATCGATTGTGGGAACAGCGATTTAGTGCCTCCGAAGGAGTTGGATAATTTGGTCAAGAAGAGAAAGTTGTGCAAGATCGAGCAATGGAAGGAGTACGAAATCAAAAAGGGGGAGGAGTTTGCGCTGGAGAGGAAAAAATTGGAACACGATTTGACGAAAGAAATGCTCGCTAATGGATCCTGGAAAACGAGTGCTTTTAAGCAATATACTTTAGTCCCGGGCGCCGGGAACATTCCGGCGAGCGGACACGTACATCCGCTTTTGAAAGTAAGAAGAGCGTTTCGAGAGATTTTCCTTCAAATGGGCTTTAGTGAAATGCCAACAAATAACTTCGTTGAGAGTGGGTTTTGGAATTTCGACACGCTGATTCAACCGCAGCAACATCCGGCGAGAGATGCGCACGATACGTTTTTCATGAAGACTCCAGAAAAAGCAATATTTGCGCCTGAAGATTACGTGGAAAAAGTGAAGAAAATGCACGAAGTTGGCGGCCATGGATCGGTTGGACATAACTACGCGTGGAAACGCGAAGAAGCTGATAAAAATATTCTCAGAACACATACAACGGCCGTCTCTGCGAGAATGTTGCATAAACTAGCAAAAGACGGATTCAAGCCGTGTAAAATGTTTAGCATCGATCGCGTTTTTCGTAACGAAGCCGTTGATCGAACGCACTTGGCAGAATTTCATCAAGTCGAAGGAGTTGTTTGCGATGTAGGGTTAACTTTGGGTGATTTGATTGGCGTTATTCGACAGTTTTTTGCTGAATTAGGCATGACGCAAGTTCGTTTCAAGCCAGCGTTCAATCCGTACACGGAACCAAGTATGGAGATTTTCGCCTTTCACCCGATGCTCGGAAAATGGGTCGAAGTTGGAAACTCTGGAATGTTTAGACCAGAAATGCTTTTACCGATGGGCTTACCAGAAGATGTAAACGTCATCGCGTGGGGATTGAGTTTAGAAAGACCGACGATGATTATGTTTGGCATTGATAATATTCGCGATTTGTTTGGCAGTAAGATGCAATTATCCTCAGTGAAGAACAATCAATTATGTCCGTTAGGATTGGCTAAATAATAATAATAATAATAATAATAATAATAACAATAAGACATTATACACTTCTATCCACGTATATATATACTATGACAATGATGACCCTGTATTCGCCCCCGTCTCTTTCAATTCAATCCACCTCGAGAAAAAATCAGTTGATCGATTTGATTGATGCCAAAAGGCTTGCCCAATAAAATCTTCTTTCCGAACGGCATCCAAATTTTCTCGCTTCTTCTCGATCGCATCGAGAATCGGAGGTATCGTTTTCTCTTTATCAAAAAGAGTTTTCCGTAACTCAAACGCTCGCATGGACTGTTCGGTCCAAAGCGCTTCGTTCGTGAATGATTCTACTGCTGCGTTCGCGAACGCTTCTGGTGTTACGCAATCGAAAGTTCCACCCCATTTATACTCACTATAACTATTATCGCTATATTTACTCGGAACGCCTATGCCTTCTGAACCAATCGGCGTCGTGATCACTGGAGTTCCGTATTTGAAAGCTTCGATTACTTTGCCTTTGATTCCAGCGCCGAAGCGTAATGGTGCGAGTAAAATCTTCGCTTCACCGAGTGTCGTTGAGATATCTTCGCAAAAACCTTTAATGAAGAATCCGTTCTTTTCGTCGTTAAGTTCGTCCATATGTTTCGGTAAACACGACGCTCCATATGCGTGAAATTGAACTCCAGTCCCTAACTTTTTTCGAATGAGAGGCCATATATCATTTTTCAAATACCTCAATCCGTCAACGTTTGGCGCGTGATTAAACGTCCCGATTGAAACAAAAACATCTTTCCTCTTTTTAAAAGGAACTATAGTTTCTTTGCAATGGCCTCTCTTCTCATCAATAGTCTCAAAAAAAGGCGCTAATACAAGTTTCTCTCTATCGATCCCGCACACGTTTTGTAGAATCTCCATCTCAACTTGAGAGCAAACGAACGTCAAATCCGAGCGATAAATCGCGCTAATCTCTCTCGAAAAATCCCCATCCATAGCACAAGGCTTCGCATTAATTGAATCAACAATTGTATTTCTCGACGAGGACGACGAACTCGTCACGATCCTCTCTCGTTCTCTTCGCAAAGCGTGTACGTCTTGCATATCGAGCACTCTTAAAGCTTCAGGGCATACTGCTCTAACGCGAAACGAAAACGCTTCTTCGGCTAAAAATCTATCGAACATTACAACGGTAGGCCTTAATTTCATCAAAGCTTCTTCGAACAAATCGCCTCGGTTCGGTATCATCCCATATTGCGTGAAGTGTTCAAAACTATCGAACTCTGACTGGAGAAAATCTTTCTCTTTCTTTCCAATCGATTTTGCGTACATCGATGATGAAGCGGATAAGTAATGAACTATAAATCCTTTGTTTTCGAGTGATTTTATGATCGCTCTCGTGCGCACACCTGCTGCTGATTGTGATGGCGATAAAGGGAGGAAGGATATGATGATTAATACGTTTTTGTTGTTCTTTTCGATATTTTTGTTATTATTTATATCTGCTAATGATGATGATGATGATGATATAGAGCGCTTTGAATACGAAGAAGAAGAAGAATGTTTTCTCGTTTTCAATCGTATTGATGACGATGATGATGATGATTGGATGAGTAAGCGAGTGATGGTTTGGTTGTTTACACGCATCGACATCATCTTAAAAATCATCACGATATTTGTGAAGTTATTCACCTATAACAAACAACAAAACCTATCATAAAACCTAGTATATTGGTTTCGAGCGATATACATACAGAGTACTTATATATGTATATATATATTCAAATGAATCAACTGAATTAATTATCATCTTTCGCTTTACGTCGTAAAGCGTCCATTTCCATCTCAATAGCATCCGATACTTTCCTGCCGGCAGGTAAAGCGCCTCCGGATGATTTCGAGCCGCTCTTCAACCCTTTCAATGCGCTCAACTCATCTTCAACGCTCCCACTTTCCAATAATTTAAACTGTTGCTCGAGCGCATCTGAGGCGGATAAAACGCCAACTGCGTCGGCTTCGGCTTCCGCTGCGAGAACTTTCTCCTCCATTCTCTCAAACGCGCTCAACGCCGAGGACGTACTCACTCCAGTAACCATATCCGCGACAGCCTTATTCGTTCTCGCACTCGCCGCTCTCGCTTTCAAAGTATCCTTCTTCGCCTTCGCCTCTGCCATCTTCGTCTCCAGAACTCGCGTATTCGCGACTAACTTCTCCACGGCCTCCTTCTGTTGTCTCAAATTCTCCTTCATCGAATCCGCATTCTCTTGGTAACTCTTCCTCCTCGTCAAAGCCTCTCTCGCGAGATCATCATCGCCTTTCTCAATTGCAAGCTGCGCTCTCTTATACCAATCATCCGCCGTTTTCTGCGCCGATTGATATTTATTCTCCAATTGTTTCTGTGACGCCATGACCTGCGCCGTCGCCTGCCTCATTTTAATCAAATCCCCATTCATTTCATTCACCGTTTGATCTAAGATTTTCTCTGGGTCTTCCGCTGCCGTTATTAACGCGTTCGCGTACGAGCTCACGACTCGAGTAAATCGCGCGAATAAGTTCGCTTCCACGACGACCGTTCTCCCCCTTCTCGTTCTATTATCAGTATGATTATTCCCCCTGAATCGATGTTTATTAAAATTACTGTTTCTTCCCCAACGATTCGTGAGCGATGACGAAGAAGAAGAAGAAGCGGAACCTTGGAAGCGATTGGCCAAGTTCGGTTGACCATCGCGTAGCTTTGATCCTCGCGAGAGGTTTCTTTTGCCAGCCACGATCGCTCGCGTCGTTTGCGCGTTTGCGCTCATCTCGATCTTATTCCTTTACGTTCTCTCTCTCTCTATCCTTTTTATGACGAATGAATAATTAGAGGAAGGCGTGTTTTCAGCGAGAGATGGAAATTTAGGGTGTTCAGAATTTAGGGTGTTCACTTTTGAGTAGAATTTCCCCATCGCGTCTATTATATCGATTCTTTCCAGGAGATTGCTCTCTTTTCCCCCTATTCAGCTGCTATTACTCTGGTACTTTGTTTTGTTGTGCGAATACGAGAGGTATTACGAGGTTTTATGGTCAAACAATATCGAAAAACTACTTCGATTTTCTGCATATCTTGACAACAAATGCGATCTAAATTCAATCGAGTTCACTGCGCGACCAAGTGTACGAAAATCGTAAACTTAAACGCAGAGATTAAAGAATATGACACGTGAGACATTGTTTCACAACACTTGATGGGTTATTTGAATAAAAAGCTTAATTACGCGCGTCTAGAAGCGCGTTTACGCGAAATATACCTGTTTTTGTAAAAAAACTCCTACAAGGAGTTAAATCGGCATAAAGGGATATTGCGCATAAAAAGACGAGAAATAAAAGAGTATGAGTAATCGATTACTAAAGCGCGCGAATAAGGAACGAACCGTCGAGCGTACTTCAGCAGCAGACGAAGAAGAAGAAGCAGAAGGAGAAGATGAAGATGAAGATTGTGGTAGTATAGCGAAGAATAGGACTAAGAACTCGTTTCAGTTCTTGATGATGAGTGATGATGATGAAGAAGAGGAAGAGGAAGAAGAAGAAATAAAGGAAACGGTGAAGAGCGATAGTAAAACGATGGCTACAAAGAAGCAGAAGAAGAAGAAGAAGAAGAAGAAGAACGTGGAAGAAGACGAGATCACGAAAGCTTTGAAAGATATTGGATGTGACGATGAAGATGATGATGATTTTGTTCTGCTAGGTATTGATGGGCTGAGATTAGATGGAAATGGCAGTAGTACGAATAGCGAACAGAGGAGAAGATACGATGAGTTATTAGAGTGCGATGTGAGAAAATTGAAAGCTGAAGATGAGCTGAAGAAGAAGTTTAGTTTTGTTGCTGGCGATAATAGAACGACGACGACGGCTTCGACGGCTTCGTCGATGTTTGCGTATTCAAAGCCAAATTGGGCGAAACAATCGAGAGCGATTGGGTTATCGATGGTCAAAGTAGCGAGATTAGATGAGAAGTATAGAATGGATTTAGCGTATGAGGAGGGAGAATGTTTTTCGTCGTCGTATTACGCGTTTTCGACTGGCGTTGCGTATCAAGATGCGAACGAATTGTTTCAACAAGCGAGAGAAACGCACGATCCGAGAGCGATTACGCATTTGTTGAGGAAATACCCATTACACGCAGAAAGCTTGTTGGCTGTAAGTGACGTGCATTACGTCGTCGGAGATGCAGATAAAGCATCAGACTCAATAGAGCAATGTCTAGCCGCGTTCGAGAAATCATTCCACAGAGACTTTATTGGAGACGTCAAGAAAGGCATCGCGAGAATTCCAATTAATCCTCCGCAAACGATTTTAGTCGATATAGAGTACAACGACGACGACGACGATGATGATGGGATTTTTGACGTTACCGATGCAATTCTCGAACGCAAAGACAATTTAGAAGCGCACATTGCAGAGTGGGACGACTCAAGGGAAAAAACATTCTTTAAAGCGCTCTTCAAACACGTCTGCGGTCTATGCAGAAGAGGTACTTATGAAGCTGCATTGGAGGCGTCGAAGATGATGATTTCGCTAGAACCGAAGGATTATTTTTGCGCAGGATTCATAATCGATTACGTTGCTTTAAGATGCGAGTCTGAATCTAAATTGTTATGGCTGGAAGAATTTCTTTCCTCGGTCTTGCGACGAAATAATTCGCCGTTTGATCTTTGGTATAGACCCAACTTTGCATATTCATACGCGCTTTGTCTGAAGCTTCAAAACAACAAACAGAATGAATCCGACGCGGCGTTAAGAGAAGCGATATCACAACACCCGTTGGCGTTGTTCGCGTTAATTAATAAGCTTGAACTACAAGCGAGAGACGTCGAATGGCTCGAGATCATCTCAAAGAGTGAATATTTCACAAATACGTGCGTGAACGATAAAGATGGACAAAAAAATGCGAGCTACGAATTCGCCTGTAAAATCTTCCAAGAACGCCATCACTTAATTTGGCGCTCAGATCGAATTTTGTCTTGGGCGAAATCCATCGCAAAGAATGTATGCGACGAATACGTAAACTTAAACGCTTTGTTAAAAGCGGGCACAGAAGAAGAAGGCGAAATATACGCTTCATTGAACCCAATAACATGGGAAGCGACTCGAAAGCAAATTCTTTCAACCTCTTTCGCGTCAAAAACGAAGAAGAACGAAAACGTGTTATTTGCGCACGTTTTTATCGAAGATTTCCAAGACGTCGTGAAAAGGCAGCTCCCGGAAGACGAAGCTAATCCTTTCCTGGCCCCAAACAACCCTCGTCAACAACAACAACAACAACAACAACAACAACAACAACGTCATCAAAACAACGATGAATTCGATCGAGAACAAAGACGCTTAATCGCCGATGTAATGAACCGCGGCGGCTTCGAGAACATCGCAGAAGCAGAACTCGAACAAATCGCAAACTTGCACGCTCGGAACAACAACGTGAACAACATAGGTGCCTTACGAGCTTTCTTCGCTACTTTGTTCCACGGCGACGCGAACAACGGCGATTTCGTCGACAATCGCTTACGAAATATAATCAGAAGACGAGAACCTGAAGAAGAACCTGAAGAAGAAGAAGACCATGAAAATTAGAACAAAAAAAACTCATAACCTCATAACTTACTCGCGACCGATCGACCTTCGAGCTGGCGCGACGCTCTCGCCCTACGGCCCAGGATCAGGAACAGTGCGCAGTCGCAGACCTTTCATTGACAAGAAAAAGCGACGCGAATGAATCCGAACAACAACAACAACAACAACAACAACAACAACAACAACGAGCGCTCACGTAATCCAATCCGTCCCGATTTCGTACAAAACCAACTCCTGAAGCGAGAGACGAAGATCTCGAGGGCGGGGAGACTCGTGCACGAACAACGCGCGTTCTACCGCGCGATCGTGCCCGATGTAACCGTAAGTTAAACCTCGCGCTTTTTAAACGAACGCGTTTTACTCCGTTTTTATTTCACACATTTTGCGATATCGATATTTTTTTTCTTTCAAAGAACAACGTGGATACGAAATCGAATTCTGTTTTAATGCATATCCGAAACCGTAGAAACCTGTTCTTCGTCGTCGCGCTTCTTCTTCTCGTTCTAGAATCGCGCGCGCAGTTTTGTGTCGTGTTGTGTTGTGTTGTGTGTCGTCATGCACTGACTCGATTATTCATTCCGCTTTTTATTCATTCCGCTTTTTGTTAAAATTCGTTTTTGCAAACAAAACGAGTTTTAGATACAGGCGAATTCGTTCCCGGACGTGCACGTGAAGCGATTCACGGATTGCGGGAAATACCTGATTTGCTTCTCGAGGCATTTAACGGATGTGATTACGTATAAATATCGCGGGTACTCTCGAGCGATCGATAGCGAATGCGATAAAGAAGACGATGATGGCGATGGCGATGGCGATGGGAACGAACGACGAGCGGTAACGATGAAAGAAATAGAGCGAGAGATGGGAAAGTTTGAGAGTTATTTTAGCCGACGCTGTAGCGCGAGTTTATCGGCGCCGAGGCAATCGAACGATGAGAGTTTTTGCAAGGATTTTTTGTTCACCGCGCGCGAAGGGAGGTTTTTAGTCGTCGCGAGTAGTACGCAAGTAGATTTGAGCACGATTACTGAGAATGATAATAATAATAATGATAATAATACGAACGCGGGCGAAGGTCGTGGTCGTGCGAGAGCGGAGACGACGACGACGACGACGACGACATTAGAAATGGACGGGAACGATTTAAGCGTGTTCAACGAGCTTCCAACGATTGAATCGATCACGTTTCACGTTATTAGAACAGAAACTGGCGAGATTGTAGATAGTAAGACGTTTTCGAATGATTTTATGCGTTTGCAGAGGAATCAATGCGCGACTATGTATAACGATTCTTCGTTAGCGATCGTTAGTTTGAAGCATAGGAGTTGCACGTTTCTAGATATTTTAGAAGACGGAAAGTTAGCAGAAAAGTTCACTTTAGGACCATATTGTGAAGCCGGTGATGAGGAGATGCTCGCTAAAGTCGATGAGTTACAAGCTTTAGAGAATACTGACGAGAGAACGACGACGATGAATAGTGAAGGTAGTAATAGTTATAATAGTAGTAGTACAGCAACAAAGCAGAAAAGGATTATGGGATTGATGCAGAAACTTTTAGTGCATCGCTTTTTAGATGCTTTGAGCAAATGCGAAATCGATAAAGCACCGGCAGAGCTACGGAATTTTCACAAAAACTTTGAAAAGTTGGCGACGTTGACGCTTGTGCATGCGAGGCAATTGGACGATTCACTTTTACTTTTGAAGTTTGTTCCGGCTGAAGCCGTTCATCAAATAGTTTTCGCGAACGCGTCAACGCATAAACTTCGTAGAAGGTTCGATGACTCGACGCATCGCGCGATATTGACGATATATGATCTTAACAAGTGTACGTTTTTGCACGTCGTTCCATGTTCGGCGCTAGAGGCTATGAATGACGATAATCAAGCGATCACGAAATTCCTCAACAGTAATACTAATAATAATTCGGGTACTTTGAACGCGCAAGGAGGAACGACGAACGCATCATCATATAACGACGGCGCATATGCATTCAAGAGCAGAGAAGAAGAAGCTGTGTTCTTTGCACCAGCGCAAGGTTTAACGCCTTGGCAACGCCTTGCTGGTGGTAGAAGGGAAGACGTCGCGAAGTCGTTCATTAGAGAAGGTATTCTAAACGCTCCTAACGAATTGACTTTATTAGGTAATGCCGCAAGTTTACTTTTGAGCATCGATGCGACATCGGATACGAGTCAAACTCGTACGATCTCCCCATATTTTGACCGCACTTTATTCCAATACGACGAGAGAATAGTCTCGGCGATGTTATCGCCGAAACCTAGGTCAGAGTTTGGAGTGAAGTTCACGCCAGTGGAACCGGCTTGGATCGAAAACGGAAAAGTAGGTGGCATGCAATCGACGCCCGTTGGAAGAAAGTTCACTTTACGCGCGGCAACGCTCGAAGATTCTATGAACATTTTGCAATCGCGATCGAAGAGGCATTGTTCGTACGTATTTCATCCGTGCGACCCGTTTGCTTTGAGCATAACGCAAAGTTTCATGCAACCTTCGCAAATGTGTTTCCACACGCGTTTAGATTTGCAAGAATTAAAAGGTGGTTCTTCTTCCTCCCTTTTCGGTAGCGATAGATCATCTTAAGAAATAGATAGTAATAACAGTAGATTTTAAAATATATACACACATCTATATACAGTACATACCATGTACGGGTACGTGAGACTAAGTGTTATTATTCCTTCGCCAAAATGCCGTCGACTAACTCTCTCAAAGGCAACATCTCCTCGTGACTAATCAAACTAAACTCCACGGCGAAATACACGAAATGCTTAAATATAGTATTCAAATGTTTCTCCGCGCTTAACGCGCATATGATCTTAAAATGTGAGTGATACAAATGCGCGTACACCCTGAACAGCCTCGTACATATTTTCTTCGCCTTCTTCTTGAAATCTTTCGGAAACTGCGCTCCGCGCGCTTTCGGGAACACGCGCTCATCGTCGATCTGCTTCTCGATCCATCTAAACAGTAACCCGACGTACTCCGGCGCGCTCACGCTAATAGGTACTTTCACTCTATCGTCGTCCGCCCATCTATACTCGAACTTCGGCCCGGCCGACATCACTTCGCACGTCCTTTCCGTGCAATGTTCTTGCACCATATCGAACAAAAACTGCTGCGCGTTGAAAAAATCGCACACGTTCGCCGCTATCCACTCCTCCTCGTCCTCCCCTTTCGGTAGTTTCACTGCCTCGCGCATTGACCCGTCGCACCCTAACGTTTCCGAGATATTCCGTTGCAGTTCTAGCAGCTTTTTCTGGTGCATTTCTTGTTCAAAGCCTTCCTTGGCCAGATCTGCATCTTCCAAACTTGCAATGAACGTGCACTGTATGTCAAACTCTCTCAGCATGCGATGATCTGCTGATACTTTTTCTTCCTCGTTTCTCTGCTCGTTCTCGTTATTATTGCGTTGTTTATCTTTCCTCGATGAAGATGATGTCGATGACGTGAACGAAAACATCAGCGTAGTTCGTTGATGGATTACTTTTTTTAGATATGCGCAAGATTGATCGATGTGCGTATTTCTGAATTCTATATCGCTTGCACAGAAAATCGAATTTTCTTCTGTTTTGTTGATTCAGAGCGAGAGCAGTGATGAGGTTCTAGTAGTGATCTGTAGTAGTAATCGCTCGGACGAGTGCGAGTTTACGTGGACCGAAGCGACTGATTGACGCGAGTGAATTAAATGTTTTTCTATTGTTTACAATGGGTTTAGGGTTTCTCAAAATTATTTTCTATCGCCGTCGACTGAACGCGGTCTCGGTCTCGACGTTGGAGGATCTGTTCGTTCGTTCGTCTCCGCGGTCGTAAACGTGGCTATATTTTTCACGCATTCTTTCGCATTTGCGACCGCGACGCTCGTTCCAGCGATTGATAACATACTCATGTCATTTTCCGCGTCACCAATCGCAAGCACGTTTTCCATGGATATACATCTGTGCACACGATCTTCACCTCGCGCATATTCTTGCTTTCGTGATTATCTTCCAATCGATCGCATGCTTTACAACGAGCTCTTTTCGAATAGAATGTTCGCGTTTTAAGTTTCCTCTCCGTCGTTCTCCTGCTCTTTTTGCAGTCGACGACTGATAAGCCGAAAACACATTTCGTTCTTTTTACTGCGCAATACATTACTTACTTACTACGCTTGTATATGTTATTATTAAATATATAATACATGCGGTGTATGCTAATAATAATAATAGAAGAAACTGACTCTGTAGCAGGTTATCGAGTAAGCATCGCAGGCTTAAGACGAAGAGGATTCTCACGCGATTAAGGAAGGATTAGAGTTCTTTACGAATAGAATACTAATAAAAAATGTTAATATGTAAATAGTGCAAAGCTGATGGAGAAACCTTAAACCGAGCAAAGCGGCACGCCGAAGAAGACGATAGAAAGCAAAGCCTGCTAAACACAAACGCCGAGAACGAAGAGAGAGAGAGAGAGAGAGAGATCTTGCAATCAATCAATCGAATCGAATCAACGAAAACGAAAACGAAAGTCGAGCACCGCGTTGCGAAAGTTTCCAATTCGTGCGATGCGTCTTCGTTGTTCTGTTCCTCTTTTTCAAATCAACTGACCGCGTCTCTCTCTCTCTCTCTCTCTCTCTCTCTCTGTGTGTGTGTGTGTGTGTGTGTGTGTGCCGGTTTCTCGTCCGCTTTTTATTCAGTACGTTCTTCTTCTTCTTTCTTTCTTTCTTCTTCTTTCCTCTTCTTCTTCTTCTTCTTTTTCTTCTTTTTCTTCTTTTTCTTCTTCTTCTTCTTCTTCTTCAGCGCCGATGAGTTCGAATCGCTTCGTTTTATTGAATTCGTCGCGAAACTTTTCGTTTGAGATGTATAAGAGAGGCCAACGGTT